>OMBN01000822.1_pt1 | contig 15593 bp, 18 predicted proteins | sample 1644891 | NCBI WGS metagenome assembly OMBN01 (sample SAMEA103958144, study PRJEB25191) | human gut metagenome | reverse complement strand
TTCGTAATTCTCCCTGTTCCTGCCCGTTCTCCGTTTCGCTTACTCGTCCACAGGATGCGCTCAACTCCGAACCCCATAGACAAACCCCCGTTTTCGGGTTTATAATTATATATGATCTTAGGAAACGAGGTATATTTTTCATGCTCAGGCTCACAACCGATAAAAAGATAGACATTATGGACGCGAAGAACGCCCCGTCCGCGCGCTGCAAAAGCGGGGACACGGTGCTGTTTGAAACGCTGGATTGCTACGATTGCTCCGTCACGCGGCAGGGCGAGCGGCTCAAGATAGACCGCATGCATAACCCCGCCACAGGGCCGCTGTTCGTTGAGGGCGCGGAGGTCGGCGACGCGCTGAAGGTTGAGATAATTAAAATAACCACGCGCGACTGGGGCGCGATGGGCACCAGCTTCGGCGAATTCGGCTTCAAAAACGTGCAGGGCAGCGATCATTCCATGCATGTTTACGATATTAAGGATGGCGTGGTAAGGGCCGGCGGGTTTGATATCCCCGTTGACAATATGATAGGCGTTATAGGCGTTGCCCCTGCGGGCGAAGGCGTGCTCACCGTTACCCCCGGCGCGCACGGCGGAAACATGGACTGCCGCCGCATACGCGAGGGCGCAACCATCTATTTCCCCGTTGCGGCTGAAGGCGCGCTCCTCTCCATGGGCGATCTTCACGCGCTGATGGGCGACGGCGAGGTTTTCGGCTACGGGCTTGAGGTCAGCGGAGAGGTCACCGTCCGCGTAACCGCAGTAAAGGGCATGAAGCTTGAGCAGCCCCTGCTCATAGAAGGCGGCGACGCAATGACCGTTGCCAGCGGCGAAACCATGCAGGAGGCGACCGAGAAGGCGCTTGAATCCATGTATCATCTGCTCAGGCAGTGCGGCCAGGATGAGGGCGAGGCCGGCATACTTATGAGCATGGTGTGCAACATTGCGCTGTGCCAAATGGTAAACCCGCTCTTCACCGTGCGCGCCGAAATGCCCGCGCATATGCTTGAAAAGGCTATAAAGGGCTGAAAATACGGCGACGTTGAAGGCGCATTCCCGATTCCACTAAGCAGAAACGAAGGAGGTCATAAATGAAAAGAAGAATCTTCTCAGGTGTGCTTGTTGTTGGAGTGATTCTTTGCTGCCTGTCCGCCTGCAACAAAAGAGTCTTAACATTCATCGATGGTTCCGTAATGGAGAAAACCCGGTTTAGCTCGGACGTTGTTTATGATTCTGATTCCGCGGGAAGGACAAAAGGCGGCAATTTTTCGTTTGTGAATATTACTGCCGAAACGGGGGCCATAAGCGGGGACGCATATACAATAGGCGACGGAGAGAGTCTGTTCTCCTTCGTAATAACATGGGCAGATTCCGGAAATCCGATTTATGTCGGATTATTCGATGCCGGCAATGGGGAAACATATGTAATTCCGCTTGAAGGCGGAACAGGCGCCTTCGATGCCGATTTATCGCCTGTTCCGCGCGGCAGCTACTATGTTATTGTACTCCATCAGGGGAAATATGAGGCCGACATTACAGGCTCCGTTTCATATTGCTTCAAGTAACGGATAGAAAGCTCTATGGACACAAACCAAGCCGTAAACACAATACGCGAAAAGCTTTTTGCGCTGAAGGATGAAAAATACGCGTCCTTCAGCGCGTCCCTTGTGCCGAACGTGGAGCGGGAGCGGTTCATTGGCGTGCGCACGCCGCAGCTGAGGGCGCTTGCAAAGGAGCTTTGCGGCACGGAGGAGGCGCGCCTTTTCACGGCGGCGCTTCCGCATTATTATCAGGAGGAGAACTGCCTGCACGGCTTCCTTGCGGAGCGGATAAAGGACGAGGGCGAGCTTTACGCCGCGCTGGACGCATTCCTGCCGCACGTTACCAACTGGGCCGTGTGCGACCTGATATCGCCCGCGCTTTTCAAAAAGCGCCCGGCAAGCCTTATGCCCAAAATAGACGAATGGCTTAAATCGGGCGACGTATACGCGGTGCGCTTCGGGTTAGGCATGCTTATGGCGCATTATTTGGACGCGCCGTATTTTACGGAGGAAGTGCTCGGGCGCGCGGCGGGCGTTACGAGCGATGAATACTATCTTAAAATGATGGTGGCGTGGCTGTTCGCAACGGCGCTTGCCAAGCAATACGATGTGGCGCTGCCGTACATAAAGAACCGCCGCCTTGACGCATGGACGCACAACAAGGCCATACAGAAGGCCATAGAAAGCCGCCGCGTGACGGACGGGCATAAGGCAGAATTGAGAACGCTGAAGATAAAATGAACCGCACTTAGCCGGAGCTAACTCCGGCTTTTTTTTATTTGCATGGAGCGCGGGGAAATTGTGAACAAAAATGGGAGTGTGTTGCGGCTGTAATTATAATGAAGTATAATAAAAACACAAGCATTCAATGCCGCATGAAACGGCGGATTTTATTGTGTTTTGCGGCTAAAGCAAGCCGCGCCGTATTGATTGAACTGTACTTTGGCAAAAAGGAACATAATAACGGAGCGAATATATTTCCCATGTATCATAAATTGCAGAATTGTGATATAAGCAAGGGATATATTTAACCCAAATCACCACCACACAACCGGAAAGGAGCGACGACATGAAAAACAAAGGAACAAGATGGCTGACAGCGCTTTTGGCCGCCGCTTTACTGCTTACGGCTGTGCCGTGCGCGTATGCCCAGGGCGCGCCGGCCTTGCAGGAGATGGAGGTTACGGCTAAAAGGCTGAAGGTAAGGCATTATCCCGGGGTTGACGATGTGCCCGTGGTTACGGAGCTGAAGCGGGGCGACAGGGTGACGCTGCTTGGCATAAGCGGCAAATGGTCGTATGTAAAATGGGGCAACGGGGGCCATGACGAGCAGGGCTATGTATTTTCGCGCCACATAAAGCCCGCGGGCGCGCTGCTGTATTTTGCAACGGAGGAGGTCAATGTCCGCAGCGAAGCAAATTCAAGCTCCCGCATACTGGGCGTTTTGCAGGCGGGCGAGGCCGTGACATTCATAAAAAAGGCAAAGGGCTGGGTTCAGGTTGAATACAACGGCGCAAGCGGCTTTGTTTACGGCAAGTATCTTACCAAAAACCGCGCAAAAAGCTACTTGGGAAGCCGCCTGGCGCAGGAGCTTGGCAGGAACAACATAAAGGCGGTTGAATATATGTACGGCGGCAGAGTGGGCATCCACGGCATTCAAAGCAGCGCGGATAAGCCCGTGCTTGCCGTAGCATACGGCCTTAAAACGGCGTATAGGGAGAACTTCATGCGGGTCATGGTATACGAATACGCCACGGAAGCGGAGGCGGTGCAGGTGCGCCGCGCAGTCCTTGCGCAGGAGGGCACACCGGGCTGGCATACCGTATATTTTCAAAAAGGGAACACGGTTTGCACGCTTGACTGGAGCTATGGGGAAAGAACCACGGATAGGGAAGAGCGGCTTTATCAGCACGCCTTCGACACGCTGAGCGCGGCCTACGGGGAATTTATACCCAAGAATTAAAAAGCGGAGAGGCTTCCTCCGCGTATAATCCCCCCGCAGGGCTCGGGCGGGGCGGGCTCACGGTTATCCGATAGCATTGCGCCCGTATAAATTCGGGCGGGTACTTATACTAAAAGGAGGTAATATTTATATGGAAAAAGCAACATCCATTCCGCGGATAGGAAGCAAGCTGAGAAAAAACATTTTAAGAATGCCCGAAGCCGTTTTTCAAGCCAGCGGCATAGTTATAAACGGGCGCAGGATAAAGAGCTGCGTTTTTACGACGGATTTGGCAATTATACGCAACTGCGACGCCGACGCCGTGTTCGCCGTTTACCCGTTTACGCCGCAGCAGGTGATAAGCGACGCAATAATCAAGGCCTCCTACATACCCGTTTTCTGCGGGGTAGGCGGCGGAACAACACAGGGACTGCGCACGGTTTCGCTGGCAAAGGACGTTGAAATGCAGGGCGCGATGGGCGTTGTGCTCAACGCCCCCATATCCAACCCCAATATGCTTGCTGTGTCCATGGCCATTGATATACCCGTTGTGGCAACGGTTACAAGAATGGATACGGATATTCGGGCGCGCCTTGACGCGGGCGCATCAATTCTTAACGTAGCCTGTGCCGACCGCACGGCGGACATTGTGCGCAAAATACGCGAAGGGTTCCCCGATGTGCCCATAATTGCATCCGGCGGCAAAACGAACGAAACCATAAGCCGAACAATAGAGGCCGGCGCAAACGCAATAACCTACACTCCGCCCTCCACGCAGGAGCTGTTCAAGCAGATAATGGCGGGGTACAGGGACGAATAATAAATAAAGGAAACGGACGCGGGCCGCGAAAGCCGTGTTTTCCCCAAGGTTAATAGTTTGTTCACTTGTATTGGGCGCAAATTGCATTATAATGGAAGTAGGCCAAGGCCATAAAGCCAAGGCAGAAAATAAAACCGTAAGGGAGGATTGAACCATGAAAACACGTAAGCTGATCTGCTTCGCACTCGCCGCGGTAATGATGCTGTGCGCCGTGCCCGCCCTGGCGGCGGGAAATAGCGGCTGGGGCACCACGCCGCAGTATGTACCCGAAAGTGCGCTTGAAATGACCCTTTCAAGCAATATGTTGACGCTCGCCAACACCACGCTGAGCATAACGTTCACCAACAAATCCAAGCTCACCAACTATTCCTTCGGCGATTCATTCTCGCTGGAGGTGGCAAGGGACGGCCGCTGGGTTCCGGCCGCCAATTACAGCGGAAGCTATCCCTACTGGGGATATACGCTTGCGCCGGGCAAGAGCGTAAGCGTGAATCTGAGCCTTGCAGGATACGACCTGAGCAAGGGCGCACTCTATCGCCTGGGCAAAAGCGTTTATGACGAAAGGTGCAGAATAAGCGAAACGGTATATGCCGAATTCTATTATGACAAGAATTACGGCAGCGGCTGGAGCGGCGGCTGGAGCGGCCCCTCAACGCCCTCTAACCCCTCAACGCCGAACTATGGCTACTATGAATACCGCTATGCCACGGAGCGCGTGAACGTGCGCACCGGCCCCAGCACCAAGTACAGCGTTATAGGCGTGCTTGAAGCGGGCGAGCAGGTAAAGCTGATAGGCTACAGCGGCAAGTGGTCGCAGGTGATATACCGCGGCCAGGTGGCGTATGTATTCACCAAGTATCTTGGCAAAAACGCGCCCTCGTACCCGTCCGTACCCACTCCGCCTTCACAGGGCTGGGGAACCAGGCTTTACACCACCACCAACCTTAACCTGCGCAAAGGGCCCGGCACCAAGTACGGCATAATAGGAACGCTCAGGGTCGGCACAGCCGTCACCTTCGTTGAAAAGAGCGGCAACTGGAGCAAGGTAGTCTGCGGCGATTACACGGGCTATGTGTTCACCAAGTACCTGACCAGCACCGCCCCCATGGGCTACGCCCCCGGCTACGGCTGGACGAACGGCTACTATTACCCCGGCTATTCCGGCAGCACGACCCCGCCCTCGGGCTATGTCCCCGGCGTGGGCCTGTTCGTCCCCGGCACAAGCAGCGGCTACGGCTGGAGATAAGAATAAGGGAGAATAAGCAAGCAATGAAAAGAGCCCCAATGGGGCTCTTTTCGGTTGGGGGAAAGCCAAAAGGCTCCACCGCTTGCGGGTGAGCTGTCTGTGAACGATAGTGAACAGACTGAGGGGGAATACCTCACGGCACTTGGCTTCTTTGAGCCATTCCCCTTTTGGCACTTCGTGCCACTTTCCCCGCAAGCGGGGACAGCTTTTGGGTTGGAGCTTGTACCGCACCCAAAAGGCTCCCTGTCGAGGGAGCTGTCGAGCCGTAGGCGAGACTGAGGGGTTGACGCAAACAAGAGCAGTCCCGATGCAATCCCTCCGTCTGCTCGCTTTGCTCACATCCACAACGCTGGTTGGAATATGGTCGTCTTGCTTCGCTGCTGCTTGCAATACTCCCTATTCCGCCCGATTCTCCCTCGCTGCATCGCCCACCGGGCGCGCTCGGCTCGAATCCCCTTTCAGGGCAGGCTAATGGTCGCGCCGACTGAGCGAGTTAACCACAAATTTCCCCACGAAAAAAGGAGCGTTTGCCGCTCCCCTTTAAGAATGCATCACACCGGAAGGTTTGTATTTGTCTGCCGCTACGCGAAAAGGCTTTTCGCTGCGAACGGATCAGCGCTGTGTGTCGCTACTTTATCGGCAGGCGCGACGGAGCTGCTAACGGCCGCCGCAATGAACAGCAGCATGAATATTAAGCCAAGGAATATCAGTCTTTTCTTCAAAAGCTTCATCGCTTTTACCTCCTAAAAAGTATTTTTGCGGCGGTTAGAGTGCTCTAACAAAAAAGATGATATCATATCAAATTTCTTTTGTCAACACCGAAAATAATTCGGGTAGCCAAATTGCCGCAAACGTGATACCATACGCATAGCGCTTTTGACGAAGGAGAAAAGATAAGATGATAGGTTCAAAGCCCGTAGTGTGCGTTACCAGCAGCACCAATAACGCCGTGTTCCCCGAAGCCACGCGCGAGATACAGATGACCATGACCTATTGCGACGCGATATACAGCGCGGGCGGCGTGCCCGTGGTTGGGCCGGAGCACGGGGCGGAAGAGCTGAGCGAGCTTTGCGACGCGCTTCTGCTCACGGGCGGCAGGGACGTTGAACCCAGCCTTTACGGCGAAGAGGTGCTTAACGACACTGTAAAGACAGACCCGCCGCGCAGCGAGTTCGAGCTTGCCCTTATACGCGAATTTATGGCGCACAAAAAGCCCATAATGTGCATTTGCCGCGGCGTGCAGATGCTCAACGTGGCCCTCGGCGGCACGCTCTATCAGGATTTGGTGGAGCAATGCGGCTATGTGCATAGCGATAAGGACATTCGCCACTATGTATACGCCGAGCCGGGCAGCATACTGCATGAGCTTTTCGGCGAGAGGTTCAAAACCAACAGCACCCATCATCAGGCCATAAAGCAGCTTGCCCCCGGCCTGAGGGCGACCGCGCACTCGATAGAGGGCATAGTTGAGGCATTCGAGCACGAATCCCTGCCCATATTCGGCACCCAGTTCCACCCCGAGCGCCTCAGCGGCAAATATAACGATGGCCGCACGCCGGACTTCACCCCGCTGTTCAGGCGCTTCATAGCCAACGCAAAGGCGTGTGCGGAAAGGGAATAATGGACAGAGTTTTCAAGCTGATACAAAAGGAGCAGGAGCGGCAGAACAGCACGATAGAGCTTATAGCATCGGAAAACTTTGTGTCCGAAAATGTGCTGAAGGCCGCCGGAAGCTGCCTTACCAATAAATATGCCGAAGGATACCCAGGCAGGCGCTATTACGGCGGCTGCGAGGTTGTGGACGAGCTGGAGGAATACTGCCGGCAGAAGTGGCGGCAGGTGTTTGCGATGGATTATCACGTCAATGTGCAGCCGCTGAGCGGTACCCACGCGAACATGACGGCCTACGCGGCGCTGCTGCGGCCCGGGGATACTATACTTAGCCTTGATTTGCAGATGGGCGGGCATATAAGCCACGGTTTGCCCATAAGCATGACTGGCAAGCTTTATAACATAGAGCATTACGGCCTTGACGGCAGGGGCTATATAGATATGGGCAGCGTGGAGGATATGGCAAAAAAGACGCGGCCCAAGCTGATAATAGCAGGCGCGTCGGCATACAGCCGAATTATCGATTTTGAACGCTTTGCGTGCATAGCGCATGAAAACGGCGCGCTGCTCATGGCGGACATTGCGCACATAGCCGGCCTTGTGGCGGCGGGGGAGCATCCTTCGCCATTTGGTCATGCCGATATTATTACCACCACAACGCATAAAACGCTGCGCGGGATACGCTCCGCATTGATATTCTGCAAGCCGGAATATGCAAAGAAGGTGGACAGCGCGCTGTTCCCGGGCATGGCGGGCGGTCCGCATATGCACACAATAGCCGCAAAGGCCGTGACGGCGGAGGAGGCGCTTACGCCTGAATTCCGTGCATACATACGCCGCGTGGTGGAAAACAGCCGCGCTATGGCGGCGGAGTTTACGCGCATGGGTTACGAGGTTGTGACTGGCGGCACGGATAACCACATGTTCCTTTTGGACTTCACCCGCACCCATCCCACCATAACCGGACAAATGGTTCAGCAGGCGCTGGACAGCCGCGCCATAACGCTGAACAAAAACAGCGTCCCCGGAGAAAAACGCAGCCCCATGCAGACCTCCGGCGTGCGCATAGGCACCGCCGCGATGACCACGAAGGGCTTCGGCAGGGACGACTTCATAGCCGTGGCGCACAGGATAGACGAAATAATTGCCTCCCTTCCGCGCGAATAAAAGCCGCACATAGACTAAGATAATAAAACCCGCCCCGTAGTGTTTCACGTGAAACATGGCGGGGCGGGGTTCATAACATGGTAATATTTCAGGATAATCTGCCGTATTCGTCGCAGGTGATGGAAACATCCATCGTTACGGAATCGATGGGGATACCCAATATTTGATGCTCAAATACACCGGAAGCGGATGCGGTGGCTTCCGTGCGGCTGTTCTGCGTGCTTTCTGCCGCGCCCGATACAAACCTGCAATTCTTTCCCGCGACAGAGCGGAAGTATTGCCGGCTGATGCATTCCACTTTTTTGCCGTCGAATTTGAACACGGCATACACGCCGAATACGAACAGCAGCTCTCCGCTGCCGCTGTAATATTCGGCTGTTTTTACGCCGTTGCGTATGGTGGTCCCCTTTATGCACGGAACGCTGCCGTCGGGCAGAGGCTCAGCTTTATCTGAAACCACGGCATCGGAAGAAGGGCTGAGCGAAAAGAGCATTATAAGAATGGTTATCGCCGCGATTATTCTTTTCATAAGTACTCCCTTCTGATTTAGTGTATCTGCTCAACGATGTACCCGTTGCGGAAGTCGTTATTTTCGTCTATCATATGCCCTATAACAAGCGAAATCGCTATTGCAGCCACTATGGATATAACAGCCGCAGTCATGCAGGCCACCCGCAGGGCTTTGCGGCCGTTATTAAGCTTATCGTTTATTTCCCTGTAAGTCATTTCGGAAAGGAAAGAAACGGCGATCTCGTCGGGCGTGCCGAACCGCGCGCAGTAATCGGCAAGCGTTGCTTCGGGGTGCCACGCGCAGTATTCGTCTATTTCCTCGCGTATTCCGCAAAGATATTCTTTCTTTTTTGCGCCGCTTACGGGTATGCGCTTTTTGATTTGCTTAAAATATGCGTCCGCGCAATTCATGGCGTTATTCCTCGCTGTCAGAATAATTCAATATCATTTCAACTCCGGCAAACGTATTATGGTAATCCTCAAGCATTTCTTCGTAATACCTCATGCCCGCTTCGGATAGCTTATAATACACGCGCTGCATGCGCTTTCCGGACAATACCCGCCGCGTTTCAAGGTATCCGCTGTCATCCAACCTATACAGTATTGGGTACAGCGTACCTTCGGGCAAGCAGAAGCGGCCTTCGCTTATCTTGTCCATGGCCTGCACCAGTTCATAGCCATACATCTCGTGTTTACTCAGCAGCGACAGCAGGCATAATGTTGCCGCGCCCCGCTTAAAAAAGCTTTGTGTTCCGTCCTGTACTACTCGTTTCATATCAAGTCCTTAGCGCTATATAGACTCTGTATTTAGGATACAGGAAATATTATTCCATGTAAATACCTTTTTTGCAATAATATTGTTGACAAATAGTTTGGCGCATGTTAATATAAATTTGCAAGCAATATTAGGATAAGATTTAGCAATATGATTTGGAAGGGGAGGATACCATTGGTTTTGACTGGTGACAACGTCCGATTATAAAGTGGCAAGTCTTATAACATGAAACAACCGAAAGGAGAAATAAGATGAAAAAGATAATTAGTATAGGCCTTTCAATCCTGTTTGTTCTTTGTATGTCCAGCATCGCGTATGCAGAAAATGATACGGCACCTGTTAAAAGGCTGCAAAGCGAAGAAGATGCTGCAATAGCATCGATGTTTTTTAACAAGCAATATGTCATATACGATAAAAATGGTGTTGATATAACGAATACCTTTTATGCCGCTATAACTCCTATGTTTTACAGTGGTAACTATGCTGGCGTTATGGATTATTTCCAGGAAAATGCTAGGCATGCGGAAGCAATAACCAAGGATACAACACCAGTTTTAACAAAATCAGGTCTTAGGTCAAGTCACGATAATGTTAGGGTTGTTAGAGACTTTATACGCTCTGTCGATGATGTGGTACATGGGTTTACTGGACGAAATATTATTGATGGTCAAGTAGAACTCAGGTACGTTGTTAACTCTAATGAAGGGGAGATTATATCTGCGAGTAAACCTAATATATTGTATGTACGGTTATATTATCAACATGGAGAATTAGAGAATAGCGCGGAAGCATCTCAAGAGAGAGTATCAATTTCATCGGATAAATCCAGAGCTGTATTCTCGTTCCATGTTCACGGTATGGAGTATATTCAGGATTCTACTGACATAGGGACAACATTGCTTGGTTTAGCATATCAATATGAGGAGGATTTTTCCTTTACAGAATATGCAGGATAACAGATAATATAATAAATAAGAAAGCCAATTGCGGAGGTACACCATGAAACGCATCACAACGACGATAATAATATGTTTATGCATGCTGCTCCTGTGCGGCTGCGGAGCGGGACGCGAGTGGATTGCCGCGGGGACGGAGGATATGCCGATAGCGGTGTTCAAATCGTGGATAAACTCCGCTGGGGAACTGAGCACGGTTGAATACGCCGCCTGCGACAACGGCGCGATGAAAACATATGAATACAAGCTTGCCGACGGCGGGGAGGTCAAGCAGACGGAAAAGGAGCAGATGCAGGGCGTGGAGGCGGAGGAGTTGCCGCTGACGGTGAACCAATTTGCCAAGGTGTACGAGGACGTGCGCGAATGGGCAAGGACGCCCGGCAACATGGAAGAGACGGTGAACCCCGGCCTTGCGATATCGTTCATAAACGCGCGGTATGCGTATTCGGGGGAGCTTGACTTTGGCGAGCTGACGTATGTCTATTCGCTGTCCACACGCAAGATAACCCCGCTTGAGGGCGAATATACCGGCGAAAAGGCTTACGGCGTAATAAGCGGCGGCTATCCCATGGTGTTCATATTCATCGATAAATAAACGTTTGCGGCCGCGCGGGAAATGCCGCAATAACCTGTTGACAACGCGCGAGGGCTTTGCTATAATACAAAAGCTGGACGAGGAGAGATGTCCGAGTGGTTTATGGAGCTGGTCTTGAAAACCAGTGATGTCGCAAGGCACCGGGGGTTCGAATCCCTCTCTCTCCGCCAAATAAGACAGAGCAGTTTGCCTTACTTGGCGGATACCGAAGGATCAACATCCCCGCTCATCCAATAACAACACAGCATCGCGTGGAGAAGTACCCAAGTGGCTGTAAGGGGCTCCCCTGCTAAGGGAGTAGGCTGGGGTAACTGGCGCGAGGGTTCAAATCCCTCCTTCTCCGCCAAAATAGCGCTGCACCATCAGGTGCGGCGCTATTTTAGTTTGGATAAGAGAAGGAGGGGGTTGAAGGGAACGGCCGAGCAAAGCGAGGCAAAAAACCATCCGGTGAATGGTTTTTTAGTTCCCCGGGCTGGCGGCGGCACTGGCCCAGTGCCGCCGGACAAATCCCTCCTTCTCCGCCAGCTCATAAGAATCCGAGAGGCATTTCCTCTCGGATTTTTAATATGTGCCAGTGATATGACCATTCGTTAAAAATCCCAAGTGCGCTTATGCGCTTAACTGACCTACGAATTTATAGTTTACGGTAACGTGCTGCTTAATGACACCGTTTTCTTTAGTGGATTCGTGAACCTCCACGCTGTCTATCAGCTTTGTCACTATTTTGCGATTCAGCTTGTCAATGTTCGTATACTGCTTGAATTCCTCTGCCCATGCGGAAATGTCAACGGAGGCATTTTCTATTTCCATAAGCGTGTTGCGCTTTTCCGCAATGACATGGTTGAGGTTTGCCTGCTCAATGTCATAGTTCTGCATCAGTTTCTTGAAAACGCTGTCCGGCACATTTCCCGTGCAGCGCTCCTCAAACAGCTTCTGCGCCATATCTTCAACTACCTCAAGGCGCTTTACGGCTTCATTCAGCTTTGTTCTTGCTTCCTGCATTTCGCATTGCTGCCCACGGTTGCCCAACGCTATAAGCTTTTCAAGCAATTCCTCGTCGTTTTCGCTGAGGAGCTGCGCATTGAAGCGGATGTTTTGCAATACAGCTTCTTCCAACGCAGACGCGGGAATATGGTGGATTGAGCAGGTTGATTTCCCGTGGACGGCATATCTGCTGCATTTATAGATATAGTACGTCCTTCCGTCATATTGCTTTGTATTGAATGTCATGGATGTGACGCGCCGCTTACCCTGTACCATATTTCCGATATAGACAGGGTTCCTGAGCAGCTGCATAACCGTATTGCTGTTCCAGGTCATGCTTTCGTTCAAAGGATTTTCCTGCCCTATTTGCTGATAGTAATAGGCGCGTGGCGAAAGTATCGCGTCTAAGTGCCTTAAATCCTCGCGCAGTACATATGGAACATTGCACTGCTGAGCACGTTGTGTTCTGCGAAGCTTCCGCAGGTAGAAGAAGTACAATGCCCTAAGTCCTTTCCATGTGACTTTGGATAGATGAAAGTCACCATAAACTCGGATACGCAAGGGTATCGACGGCGCGCATTTTGCCGGGCGCTCCGGTGCGCACTGCTTTAATATACGCTGTCGTATGGCGTCCTCAGTATACCGTTCACCAAGTGAACGCAGCCGCACGAAGCGTTCCTTGCCCGGCGGGCGTACTGCCATGTGCTTTACGCCTGTTTTGACTTCGTATCCCATGCTTCTGAGGGAACGGAGAAATGCCTGAAAGCTCATGCTTGCCATGATTGCCTTGTCAACATCCTCTCGGATTGCGCTTCGCCATGTTGGCTGCCCTTTACGCTCCGCGTCCCATTCTGCGTAGTGCTTGGGATAATACGCCGTGTGCTCCGTGATTACGGACAGCCCATATTCCTTACACAGTCTATCGGATGCGGCCCGCATTTTAAGATAGCTTTCTTTACAGGCGTTGAACTTCTTGCCGTCGAGATAGGATACCGAATTGAGCACAAAATGGTTATGAAAGCAATGCGTATTCAGGTGCGTTGCTACGATTACCTGATACTCCGGCCACAACTCAGCCGCAAGCTTTATGCCTATCGCGTGCGCCGTGTCTGCGTCCACTTCTCCCTCGGCAAAGCTCTGGTAGCCGTGGAAAGCAAGAATACCATCCGTTTTGCCGAACTGCCGCTTTGTGAGCTGCATCTGCTCTCTGGCGCAGCCGGCATCGCAATTAAGCGCGGTCACATAGTATTGCTGTTCGGTCTTAAAATCGTTCATGGCGTAGTCCATAACGTCGCGCATGGACTGGTATTCGGACTTGCTCCATTGGGGGTTGGCCGTTTTTGTGTCGTCAGCAGCGTATTCAATCACATGACCCAAGGTTGACTTAACGCTCCATATGGAAGTTGTAGCCATGCTTCATATACGCTCCGGCTGAGTCACGGCACGTTGTATCTCAAGAACGGTTTTACGAAACTCATGCACATATGTATCATTTATGCTCTTAATAGCATAGTATATCTCTTACGCCTTAATATACCTCGTTGCTCGGCCAGCGCCGATTCTTTTTATCGAGCCCGTTTTGACCATTATCCCAAGGACAGCTTCAACGGTAGTGGGGCTGACATCAGGGAGAATCTTGCAAATCTCTGCTTTGGAAAGCGGGGTTAGGCTGTTCAGAACAGTTGCTTCAATGCGGGCTTTCTTCGTAATCTTCTTGCCATGCACCACCGTAAACCGCTTATCCAGTTCCTTATAGCACATGTAAAGTGTGGATAGGAAATTCTCAATAAAGGGGAAATAAGAGTTCTCATTCGTTTCCCACCCAGCCGAGGACTGCCGCAGTGCTTCGTAATAATACGTCTTATAGTTGTTGATCTGCTCCTCAAAGGATACATATTTACCGGCATCAAAGTCGTTTTTGTATAACAGCAGCAGCGAGAGCAGGCGGGACATTCTGCCATTGCCGTCCCGGAACGGATGGATGCAGAGAAAGTCTAAAATTACGCAGGGTATCAATAGCTTCGTCACGTGATGTGCGATCGCTCATGCCGCTCTGCGATATAGCTTCTTCCGGCTGGTTTTCCGGAGCATTTTTATCGGCCTTTGCGGGAAAGTCAGCCGTATCCGTGCTAATTTTGGGCTCGTCAGGTTCCGTTTGCGTATTCTGCCCACAGGCGCAAAGCGACAGCAGCAGAGCCAATGCCAGCAACAGCGCGAGGACCTGTTGGTGTGTTGTTTTCATAGCCGCTCCTTTCAGATTTTTCCGCTTCTACCATAATCTCCGCCGCCGATAGAGCCGTACTCGACCTTCCGGACAGGCGTTTGCTGCTTGTTTCCGTTGCCGGCGTTACAGCCCGCAGTGGCGGGCTACAGTGCCGAACACAGTTGTGATCGTGCTTTTACGGACATGTCCCGCAGGCTCACTGCCTGTGATAGACTGCATTCGCGTCCGTTATTATGTTTTCTTCAGAATTGTACAAAACGCGCATATCGGCCGCTGCACGGTCGCTGTTGACAAGCGTTATGGCGATCAGCTTTTCGGCCTTTTCTGCGATTTCGTCGTAATCGCTATCCATATCGCAACCAAAGTCGAATGCAAATAAGGCGTCAAGGCCTTTCGTACGGAACGCAGACCTGGCAAAAATGCGCCGGCAGTCCCACCTCTGCGCTTCGCTGTTCCACCACATATTGCAGCATTCCATACCGCTTTTGTCCTCGTTTACGGCAAACTCGTATTTTTGCAGGCCGTCCTCCGTGACCCATGTGCCTTCCAGCAGCGCAAAGGCCTCCTGCGCCTCCTTCCGGCTTTCAGCTTTTCTGTCGGCTTCCGCCTGCAGCTCGGCCGCACTGTAATACGCCTCACGATCTCCGGTTTCATGCCAGCCGTCATCGTGCCAGAACACATCTGCCAGCCATGCAAACTGCGGGGAGTCCAGATAGCGCAGATGATAGATAACATCATGCGCCCTGTCCTCAATCGTCAGCCCGCTGATATTTTCGGCAAAATCCGCCCGAACCGTCAGAACGCCGTTTCGGAACGTATGGTCAAACTGATCGCCCAGATCTTCAAAATTCGCGTCGTAGCAGCGGATGGGATTGTCCTTGAGCTGCCCGCCGCGATAATAGAGCTTCATGACACCCGGGCGGTAAACGGTTTTTTTTATGTGGAAGTCGTCGAATAGGACCGTCGTCTCGGGGTACCGATAGGTGCATCCAGTGACCCGGCCGCAGGCGGTGAGACCGAGCAGCCCAATCCACAGACCTGCCATGATGAGGAACACCTTGCGTTTCACAGCATCACCTCCGTTTTTTTCGCAAATAACCGACTGCTCCCGCTCCAAATTGGGGCGGGAGCCGGTTTTATACAGATTTTCAGAAGTACGACGCCCTTATTTGAACGTCATGTTGTTGAGAATGATGTCGGGCATCGTTCCCGGGACGCAGTCCAAG
>OMBN01000816.1_pt1 | contig 15733 bp, 8 predicted proteins | sample 1644891 | NCBI WGS metagenome assembly OMBN01 (sample SAMEA103958144, study PRJEB25191) | human gut metagenome | reverse complement strand
TCTGATTATTCCGGCAGAAGCGATTTTCGATCACGCAGAAAGCGTGCAAAAACTGCGGCTGGCGGGATGTCGGATCGTATTCAGTCAGGTAGGCCGCGATCTGCAAATCTTCAACTCGCTGAAAGCAAATATGGCAGATTACCTGCTACTTGATGGTGAGTTATGCGCCAACGTGCAGGGTAATTTGATGGATGAGATGCTGATTACGATTATTCAGGGGCACGCTCAGCGACTCGGGATGAAAACCATCGCCGGGCCAGTCGTTTTACCCTTAGTGATGGATACGCTTTCGGGCATCGGCGTCGATCTGATTTATGGTGATGTGATTGCCAATGCCCAACCGCTGGATTTGCTGGTGAATAGAAGTTATTTCGCGATTAACTAAGGGAGCGTTTGCCCATTGCCTGATGCGACGCTAACGCGTCTTATCAGGCCTACAAATCGCTCATTCCCCAGGCCGGATAAGGCGCTCGCACCGCATCCGGCGACCAACGTCATGCTTCGTCTGGTTGCCAGCCTTCCGTATACCAGATATGCAACAGCGCATAAGAACGCCAGGGCTTCCAGCGTTCGGCATAACGGCGGATTTGTGCCGGCGTCATTCCCGGAAATCGCTGTTTAATCAGATAATCATCCGGCAGAAAAACATCTTTCGCCTGCCAGCCACGCAAAGCAAAATAATTTGCAGTCCAGCGCCCGATACCCGGAAAGGTTTGCAGCGTTTTCATCGCTTGTTCTACGTCGCCCGGTATTGTCATTGGTAAGGTGCCCTCCAGCGCCGCATTTGCCAGATGAATCAGCGCCTCTGCCCGTTTCAACGGCATACCTAACGCTTTTAATGCCTGCAGGTCGGCTACTGCCAGCCGCTGAGGCGTGGGGAAGCAGACATAATCCGGAAAATCATCCAGCCGTTCGCCATAAAGCTGTGCCACTCTGGAGGTCAATTTTGCCGCCATCGCCACGCTCACCAGTTGGCCTAAAATCGCCCGCACGCCCTGCTCAAAAGCGTCAACACAACCAGGTAAACGCAATCCTGGCCGCGCCGCGCCTAACTTGCCCAACGCACCGTTAACAATCTGCGGGTTACATTGCAGATCAAACAGGCGGCTCATTTTCGCCAGACACTCTGCGGCAACAGGTTCTAAACCTGCACTTAAATTTATGTGCAGAGTATGGCGGGCTATATCCGGAATAGCAGTCACCACGCCGCGATATTCGCCTACCGCCAGACTACGGGCATAATAACTGTCCGCGACCGTTTCCACGCCGCTCACCGCACGGGCGGCGAGAAATCCCAACATCCACGACCAGTCATACGGCGGCTGCCAGTTCAGGGTATACATCGCATCTCCTTGTTAATCCGCTTTCAGCATAAACGTTATTCAGACGTTACGCTTTGCTTTCATATTCCGGTTGTCGCGACGGCAACATTTCGCTAAAGTCACGCCCCTTCTTCACCGGCATGGGGATTATTTCGTGTTTATTGGTTTTGATTACGGTACAGCAAACTGTTCAGTGGCGGTCATGCGCGACGGTAAACCGCATTTGCTAAAAATGGAAAACGACAGCACGCTGCTGCCTTCAATGCTTTGCGCGCCAACGCGTGAAGCTGTAAGCGAATGGCTGTACCGCCATCATGATGTTCCGGCAGACGACGATGAAACGCAGGCGCTGTTGCGTCGGGCGATTCGTTATAACCGCGAAGAAGATATCGATGTTACGGCGAAAAGCGTGCAGTTCGGTCTTTCCTCACTGGCACAGTACATTGATGATCCAGAAGAAGTGTGGTTTGTGAAATCACCAAAATCGTTCCTCGGTGCCAGCGGCTTAAAACCGCAGCAGGTAGCGCTGTTTGAGGATCTGGTCTGCGCAATGATGTTGCACATTCGCCAACAGGCGCAGGCGCAGCTGCCGGAGGCAATTACTCAGGCGGTGATTGGTCGCCCGATCAACTTCCAGGGGCTGGGCGGTGATGAAGCAAACACCCAGGCGCAAGGGATTCTGGAACGCGCGGCGAAGCGTGCCGGGTTTAAGGATGTGGTATTCCAGTACGAGCCGGTCGCGGCTGGGCTGGATTACGAAGCCACCTTGCAGGAAGAAAAACGAGTGCTGGTAGTGGATATCGGCGGTGGTACGACTGACTGTTCATTGCTGCTGATGGGGCCGCAATGGCGTTCGCGTCTCGATCGTGAAGCCAGCCTGCTGGGTCATAGTGGTTGCCGTATTGGTGGTAACGATCTGGATATCGCACTGGCGTTTAAGAACCTGATGCCGTTACTGGGCATGGGTGGCGAAACCGAAAAAGGCATCGCCCTGCCGATTCTGCCGTGGTGGAATGCGGTTGCGATCAACGACGTTCCTGCGCAAAGTGATTTCTACAGTAGTGCTAACGGTCGTCTGCTTAACGATCTGGTACGCGATGCCCGTGAACCGGAAAAAGTGGCCCTGTTACAGAAAGTCTGGCGTCAGCGTTTAAGCTATCGCCTGGTGCGTAGCGCAGAAGAGAGCAAAATCGCCCTTTCAAGTGTAGCGGAAACCCGCGCCTCACTGCCGTTTATCAGCGATGAACTGGCTACGCTGATTAGCCAGCAAGGGCTGGAAAGCGCCCTCAGCCAGCCACTGGCGCGGATTCTGGAACAGGTGCAACTGGCGCTGGATAACGCCCAGGAAAAACCGGACGTTATCTACCTGACCGGCGGTAGCGCCCGTTCGCCGCTGATTAAAAAAGCGCTGGCAGAACAGTTGCCGGGCATTCCGGTTGCAGGCGGCGATGACTTTGGCTCCGTCACCGCCGGGCTGGCACGCTGGGCGGAAGTGGTGTTTCGTTAATTGAAAAATGGCTCAGCAACGGCTTAAATCTGCCTGCGCCTGAGCCAGTTTTTCTGCCGCCTGACGTAGCGGTTCCATCAACGGCATGGTCCGTGCTGGCGCATGAAGGCGGAATCGCTGCAACTCTGTCGCACCGACAGTCAGCGCCGATTCCAGCCGATGTCGTTTGGCGGCTATTTTTGCCATTACCGCTTGTCTGTCTGCAGGCGTTACCGCTTCGTTCGGCCTGAACACAAAACGGCGTTCACAGCTCGCTTTCCAGTCGATAACCGCCTGGGTCAGATGATCACCAAAACCTTTTACTTGCTTAACGCTCCGTCGGGTAACATCCGCTGCTGTTTCAATACCAAAGGACCGTAACGCCGCTTTACGCGCAGGGCCAACGCTGGGAATAGAGGCAACATCAATAAAAAATCCCTCCAGAAACTTCTGCTTCTGCCGTTCCCTTGCGGTGTCGTGAAGTGCTACCAGAGCGCGTTTCTCTTCTTCCGGTAACCCGAGAATTTCGTCCTTCATTTTTTCGAGCATCGCCCGTTTGGCGATAAAACCTTCCAGCCCGCCCAAGTGTTGGATCTGGCTGACTAAATGGTCATAGTCCATTTTCGCGCGATTAAACGCCTCACGGCGTTGCTGGATTTCTGCTTTGTACGCTTTGCTTGTCAGGCTGCCAATAATCCAGATAGCCGCCAGCACAGGAATCAAAATAATATAACGCGGTTCTGCCTGAAGGCCGCAAAGCAACAGCGATAACGCTGACAGTGCGATCTCAATCAGAATGATGTATTCGCGCCGTAACAGGCCTGAAGGAAGCGGCCTGCCAGTCGGTTGGAAATGATCGGGTAATGGCAGTTGCAATGCTGGCGGTGCTACTGATGCCATCACCATCGCCCAGACTCTCGCCAGCACAAAATCACCGCCGGTGGTAATGACCTCTTCGCCGAGATCAATAAAATAGATAACGCCTTGATTATCCAGCGCACACCACGGGCAGTCAGTCAAATGAGCGGGGTAAACATGCATTGCCGAAACGGTACATTTCTTTAACTGTTGGCGTAGTAAATCAAGTGCCGCTACCCACGCTTTTGCCGTCGGACGCCCGGTTGCCACGCCACTTTCCGTGAATGCCTGCTGAAACATGGCTTCAACATCGCCCGGTAACATCGACAGCGGAATCGATCGTGGCGGCGGTTTTAAACCACGTCGCTGATTATCTGAGGCGTAGGCATAACGGAAATGGGCAATATCCGTCTCCAGCGCATTACCTGCATCAGAGATAAGCGGTACACCGGAATAAGGATGCCGCCCACCAAACAAGATGTGAAAAATCAGCAACGCAAGGCCAAAATTATCGTGATTCGCGGTACGTTCAAAACCGACAAATGATGGCAAGGTTTGTAGCTCTGGCGGCGTAAAATGCGACACGCCGACTTCGCATAAATGCAGTGTGCCATTGGCGTTAATCTGAAAGGAGTCACTATCGATCAACACCACTTTGCTGTCGCGACCTACCATAAAGCTGTTCTGGTTTACGTCCCCCACGACGTGCCCGTGCTCGTGAACCGTAGCAAAAGATGAAGCAATATTGCGCGCAACATAGAGTAGAAAATCCCACGCACAATGAGGGTAACTCTGGCGACGATGTGCCGGGCTATAGATCATATGAATCGGTTCTTTACCAGAAACTTTTGGCATCATAAAACCGATAACTTTTCCGCCTCGTCCACCGTGAAGCGTTGCCTGCGGCCAGGCGACATAATTCAACAACTGCGCGTCAGCTGTCGCAGCCATAAAGGCAAGTTTGTCCTGTTTTAAGGCGGGTGGCGGCGTGTGATAAATCTTGGCGACGCTATCGACAAACTCCTCGATATCATAAACCGCACCTTCGCCGCCTTTGCCCAGTTCACGGCCTGGCGTAACGCACTCACCAGTAGCAGTATATAAAGTGGGTTTCATGGTAACCACATAGCCAGTGCCAACGTTTTATCATCATCCGTACGCTCGTTTACCGCCGGGCTGGACAAAAACTGCTTTAACAATTCAGGTAATAAATCGAGTTGTTCCTGCGTTGCTGACGCCAGTCCATTGAAAAACGGGGTAAAGAAAGGCACATGCGGAGAATTATCCAGCATATTTAACGCCAGTCGCTGAATACCATCCGTAAATGCTGCAACTTTATGCGCGCGCTCAGTGCTGGTGAAAGTTTCCAGTCTGGAAACGGCATCTTCATCAGTAATGAAGTGCGTCATATTGGCATATTCCCCCACCATCGGCGTGAGCGGCAGTTGCAAACCGTGCCCCAAATCTACCACCACGCCGCCATCGCCAATCTGCATAATCAAGGTGCCATTAGCTGATGAAATCAATCCCAAAAACGTGCAGGCAAAATCGCGAACCGCTAATTCTTTGGCTTCCGCCTCGGCAAAAAGTCGCTGACGAATGGTCAGCACAATGTCCGTTGCGAGGACATCATTAAGCCCCAATTCCCCGCCCTGCACTTTTTGCGACATATAAGCCATCGCTTCATTGACGGCGAGCATCGCACCTTCGCCTCCCTGCGAGGCGCTACCTGCGCCATCAGCGACAAATACCGACAATAATGGCTGCTGGTCATTTAGCCAGGCAACCTGTATCTGGCAGGCATCCTGGCAAGGCAAGTCCGCACTGATGTGCGACGTTCCAACGGCTGATGCATAGACCAGTCGCCAGCTCACACTGACGTCCAGCCTTTTGGCGCTTCCAGCACAACTTCCGTTCCCGGCGTGGAGCGGGAAACCGAACGCAGCGAACTGGATAACCAGCTAAACAGTTCACGGAATTGTAATCCCTGCAGTGGCAAAGGCTGACGAACGCTGATTTGTGCCAGCGTCTTCATATCCGCCCCCTGAACGCCGATGGTAAAGAAGGCAAACTTCTTATCTTCTTCCCCCTGAAACACTTTGTTGGCGGCAGCCTGCCACTCATCGGTTGGTGCACCATCGGTGATCAGGAAAATCCACGGACGATAATAGGAAATACCATTGGCACGATATTCACGTTTCCGCTCCTCAACCATATCCAGGGCTTTGGTAATGGCAGAGCCCATTGGTGTATCGCCCTGGGCAAACAGGATGGGCGGGAAAAAATTAGCGGCGCTGGTAAAGGGTTGTTCCACATGCACCGGGCCGAACGTCACAATGCCGAGTTCCACTCTTTTTAAGGCCAGCGAATCGGCAAGCAGCTCATCGCGAAAGGTAACCAATCCGGCGTTAAGTTCATTAATGGGTCTACCGTTCATAGAACCAGAAACATCCAGCAGCAAAATGCAGGGGCAACGTGGTTCCGGGTTACTGGCAAAATCGCTGGTGGCAAACGTGATTTGTTCGCTCATAAGAAATCCTTTCTTAGAGAATTATTGAGGTCCAGTATCATACCGACTGCAATAATGAAATAAGAGCAAACGAAGAAACTTTCAGAATTAGGCCCGGCAGCGCAGAAGATTTTGCTATTCGCCTCGCAAGAACGTGGGCTTACAGATTGACAACAAGGGTTGAGTGACATAATTTCAGGAGTGAGGGTAGAGCGGGGTTTTCCCCGCCCTGGTAGTCTTAGTATGCTGGGTAGCTAATGACTAAGAGCACCACGATGATGAGTAGCTTCATCATGACCCTTTCCTTATTTAAGGCCCCTTCCTCGGGAGGGGCTTTCCCGTTTCAGCGTCCCGCTGAAATCTTCGGCTTACCTCCTTTCGCCCTGTATGCAGTCTATCGCTGACTTGCGGATAAAATAGTTTCAAGTGTGATTATTGCGTAACGACTCGCAAAGAATATTTGCTGGCAGGATCGCAGACTGCAAAGTCTGCGGATTGACAATTGGACCGTGAAGGCATACTTTCAGGAATGAGGGTTGAGCGGGGTTTCCCCCGCCCTGGTAGTCTTAGTAAGCCGGGAAGCTTATGACTAAGAGCACCACGATGATGATCCACTTCATCATGACCCTTTCCTTATTTATGGCCCCTTCCTCGGGAGGGGCTTTCCCGTTTCAGCGTCCCGCTGAAATCGTCGGCTTATCTCCTTTCGCCATGCAAGCAGTCTATCGCTAACGCGTAGATAAAATAGTTTCATGTGTTATTACTGGATGTGTGCTCGCAAAAGTGCCCGTCATTCAGACGATTCCCGACAGTGTTTCATAATTCCTCCATTTTTCTCCCTTATTGGCTGGCTACACTAGTATCATTCCGCGAAACGTTTCAGGAAGAGAAACTCTTAACGATGAAAGGCAGTTATAAATCCCGTTGGGTAATCGTAATCGTGGTGGTTATCGCCGCCATCGCCGCATTCTGGTTCTGGCAAGGCCGCAATGACTCCCAGAGTGCAGCCCCTGGGGCGACGAAACAAGCGCAGCAATCGCCAGCGGGTGGTCGCCGTGGTATGCGTGCCGACCCATTAGCCCCGGTTCAGGCGGCGACCGCAGTAGAACAGGCTGTTCCGCGTTACCTCACCGGGCTTGGCACCATTACCGCCGCTAATACTGTTACGGTGCGCAGCCGCGTGGACGGTCAACTGATGGCGTTACATTTCCAGGAAGGCCAGCAGGTCAAAGCAGGCGATTTACTGGCAGAAATTGACCCAAGCCAGTTCAAAGTTGCATTAGCACAAGCCCAGGGCCAACTGGCAAAAGATAAAGCCACGCTCGCCAACGCCCGCCGTGACCTGGCGCGTTATCAACAACTGGCAAAAACCAATCTCGTATCTCGTCAGGAACTGGATGCCCAACAGGCGCTGGTCAGTGAAACCGAAGGCACCATTAAGGCTGATGAAGCAAGCGTCGCCAGCGCGCAATTGCAACTCGACTGGAGTCGCATTACCGCACCAGTCGATGGTCGCGTTGGTCTTAAGCAAGTTGATGTTGGTAACCAAATCTCCAGTGGCGACACCACCGGGATTGTGGTGATCACCCAAACACATCCTATCGATCTGGTCTTTACTTTGCCGGAAAGCGATATCGCCACCGTTGTACAGGCACAAAAAGCCGGAAAACCGCTGGTGGTAGAAGCCTGGGATCGCACCAACTCGAAGAAGTTAAGTGAAGGCACGCTGTTAAGCCTTGATAACCAAATCGATGCCACTACCGGTACGATTAAAGTGAAAGCTCGCTTTAATAATCAGGATGATGCGCTTTTCCCTAATCAGTTTGTTAACGCTCGCATGTTAGTCGATACCGAACAAAACGCCGTGGTGATCCCCACCGCCGCACTGCAAATGGGCAACGAAGGCCATTTTGTCTGGGTACTGAATAGCGAAAACAAAGTCAGCAAACATCTGGTGACACCGGGCATTCAGGACAGTCAGAAAGTGGTGATCCGCGCAGGTATTTCTGCGGGCGACCGCGTAGTGACGGACGGAATTGATCGCCTGACCGAAGGGGCGAAAGTGGAAGTGGTGGAAACCCAGAGCGCCACTACTCCGGAAGAGAAAGCCACCAGCCGCGAATACGCGAAAAAAGGAGCACGCTCCTGATGCAGGTGTTACCTCCGAGCAGCACAGGCGGCCCGTCGCGCCTGTTTATTATGCGTCCTGTCGCCACCACGCTGCTGATGGTGGCGATCTTACTCGCCGGGATTATCGGTTATCGCGCCCTGCCCGTTTCGGCGCTGCCGGAAGTGGACTATCCAACCATTCAGGTGGTCACGCTTTATCCAGGTGCGAGCCCGGATGTCATGACCTCTGCCGTTACCGCGCCGCTCGAACGCCAGTTTGGGCAGATGTCCGGCCTGAAACAAATGTCGTCGCAAAGTTCCGGCGGTGCGTCAGTTATCACCTTGCAGTTCCAGCTAACCTTACCGCTGGATGTCGCCGAGCAGGAAGTGCAGGCCGCGATTAACGCTGCGACCAACTTGTTGCCGAGCGATCTGCCTAACCCGCCGGTTTACAGCAAAGTGAACCCGGCAGATCCACCAATCATGACGCTCGCCGTCACCTCAACCGCCATGCCAATGACGCAAGTGGAAGACATGGTGGAAACCCGCGTCGCGCAGAAAATCTCGCAGATTTCCGGTGTCGGCCTGGTGACGCTTTCCGGCGGCCAGCGTCCGGCTGTTCGTGTCAAACTTAACGCTCAGGCGATTGCCGCCCTCGGCCTGACCAGCGAAACCGTGCGCACCGCCATTACCGGCGCGAACGTTAACTCAGCGAAAGGGAGCCTTGACGGCCCTTCTCGTGCGGTCACGCTGTCAGCGAATGACCAGATGCAATCGGCAGAAGAGTATCGTCAGTTGATTATCGCTTATCAGAACGGCGCTCCAATTCGTCTTGGCGATGTCGCTACTGTAGAGCAAGGAGCAGAAAACAGCTGGCTCAGCGCGTGGGCGAACAAAGAACAGGCCATTGTGATGAATGTTCAGCGCCAGCCCGGTGCTAACATTATCTCCACCGCCGACAGCATCCGGCAGATGCTGCCACAGCTCACCGAGAGTCTGCCGAAATCGGTGAAGGTGACAGTACTTTCTGACCGTACCACCAATATTCGCGCATCCGTCGATGATACTCAGTTTGAATTGATGATGGCTATCGCGCTGGTAGTCATGATTATCTACCTGTTTTTGCGTAATATTCCGGCGACCATCATTCCCGGCGTCGCAGTGCCGCTGTCGTTAATCGGCACCTTCGCGGTCATGGTGTTTCTCGATTTTTCAATCAATAACCTGACGCTGATGGCACTAACCATCGCCACCGGATTTGTGGTCGATGACGCCATCGTGGTGATCGAGAACATTTCCCGCTATATCGAAAAAGGCGAAAAACCGTTGGCGGCGGCGCTCAAAGGCGCGGGTGAAATCGGCTTTACCATTATCTCGCTGACCTTCTCGCTGATTGCGGTGTTGATCCCCCTGCTGTTTATGGGCGATATCGTCGGGCGACTGTTCCGCGAATTTGCTATTACCCTGGCAGTCGCGATTTTGATCTCAGCGGTGGTGTCGCTGACCCTGACACCGATGATGTGCGCACGGATGCTCAGCCAGGAGTCGCTGCGTAAACAGAACCGCTTCTCCCGTGCCTCGGAGAAAATGTTCGACAGGATAATCGCCGCCTATGGTCGTGGACTGGCGAAAGTGCTGAATCATCCGTGGCTGACCTTAAGCGTGGCGCTCAGCACGCTGCTGCTTAGCGTGCTGCTGTGGGTATTCATTCCGAAAGGTTTCTTCCCGGTGCAGGACAACGGCATTATTCAGGGCACTTTGCAGGCACCGCAATCCAGCTCCTTTGCCAATATGGCCCAGCGGCAACGCCAGGTCGCGGACGTGATTTTGCAGGATCCGGCAGTGCAAAGTTTGACCTCATTTGTTGGCGTTGATGGCACTAACCCGTCGCTGAACAGTGCGCGTTTACAGATCAATCTCAAACCACTGGATGAACGAGATGACCGGGTGCAAAAAGTCATCGCCCGTCTGCAAACGGCGGTAGATAAAGTGCCGGGCGTCGATCTCTTCCTGCAACCAACGCAGGACCTGACTATTGATACTCAGGTCAGCCGCACCCAGTACCAGTTTACCTTGCAGGCCACGTCACTGGATGCGCTCAGTACCTGGGTGCCACAGTTGATGGAAAAACTCCAGCAGCTGCCACAGCTTTCTGATGTCTCCAGCGACTGGCAGGACAAAGGGCTGGTGGCGTATGTCAATGTCGACAGGGACAGCGCCAGCCGCCTGGGGATCAGCATGGCGGATGTCGATAACGCCCTGTACAACGCGTTTGGTCAGCGACTGATTTCCACTATTTATACTCAGGCTAACCAGTATCGCGTGGTGCTGGAACACAACACCGAAAATACCCCAGGCCTCGCGGCGCTGGATACCATTCGCCTGACCAGCAGCGACGGTGGCGTGGTGCCGTTAAGCTCAATTGCCAAAATTGAGCAGCGTTTTGCGCCGCTTTCCATCAACCATCTGGATCAGTTCCCGGTAACGACTATCTCCTTTAACGTGCCGGATAACTATTCGCTGGGCGATGCGGTGCAGGCGATTATGGACACAGAGAAGACGCTGAATCTGCCGGTGGATATCACCACGCAGTTCCAGGGCAGCACCCTCGCCTTCCAGTCGGCATTGGGCAGCACTGTCTGGCTGATTGTCGCGGCGGTGGTGGCGATGTATATCGTGCTCGGCATTCTGTACGAGAGCTTTATTCACCCGATCACCATTCTCTCGACGCTACCCACCGCAGGGGTCGGCGCGCTGCTGGCGTTAATGATTGCCGGTAGCGAACTGGATGTGATTGCCATTATCGGCATTATTTTGCTGATCGGTATCGTGAAGAAGAACGCCATCATGATGATCGACTTCGCGCTGGCTGCTGAGCGCGAGCAAGGCATGTCGCCGCGCGAAGCTATTTACCAGGCTTGTCTGTTGCGTTTTCGTCCGATCCTGATGACTACTCTGGCGGCTCTGCTTGGTGCGCTGCCGCTGATGTTGAGTACCGGGGTCGGCGCGGAACTGCGTCGTCCGTTAGGTATCGGCATGGTCGGCGGTCTGATTGTCAGCCAAGTGCTGACGCTGTTTACCACGCCGGTGATTTATCTGCTGTTCGACCGTCTGGCATTGTGGACCAAAAGCCGCTTTGCCCGTCATGAAGAGGAGGCGTAAGTGAAGTTTTTTGCCCTCTTCATTTACCGCCCGGTGGCGACGATTTTACTGTCGGTCGCCATTACCCTGTGCGGCATACTGGGTTTCCGTATGCTGCCAGTCGCCCCGCTGCCGCAGGTCGATTTTCCGGTGATCATGGTCAGCGCCTCGCTGCCCGGTGCGTCACCAGAAACAATGGCGTCTTCCGTTGCCACGCCGCTGGAGCGCTCACTTGGGCGCATTGCCGGAGTCAGCGAAATGACCTCCAGCAGTTCGCTCGGCAGCACGCGCATTATTTTGCAGTTTGATTTTGACCGGGATATCAACGGCGCAGCGCGCGATGTGCAGGCGGCGATCAACGCCGCGCAAAGTCTGCTACCCAGCGGGATGCCCAGCCGTCCGACCTATCGCAAAGCGAACCCGTCGGATGCGCCAATTATGATCCTCACGCTGACATCCGATACTTATTCGCAGGGTGAACTGTACGATTTCGCCTCGACGCAGCTGGCTCCGACGATTTCGCAAATCGACGGTGTCGGTGATGTCGATGTTGGCGGCAGCTCGCTGCCCGCCGTACGCGTCGGGCTGAATCCGCAGGCGCTGTTTAATCAGGGCGTCTCGCTGGACGACGTACGCACTGCCATCAGCAATGCCAACGTGCGTAAACCGCAGGGGGCGCTGGAAGATGGTACTCACCGCTGGCAGATCCAGACTAACGATGAACTGAAAACCGCCGCTGAATATCAGCCGCTGATTATTCATTACAACAACGGCGGCGCGGTTCGTCTGGGCGATGTGGCGACGGTGACCGACTCAGTACAGGATGTGCGCAACGCCGGGATGACCAACGCCAAACCGGCTATTTTGCTGATGATCCGCAAGCTGCCGGAAGCCAACATTATCCAGACGGTAGACAGCATCCGCGCCCGTCTGCCGGAATTACAATCCACCATCCCGGCAGCAATTGATCTGCAAATTGCCCAGGATCGCTCCCCTACTATCCGCGCGTCGCTGGAAGAGGTTGAGCAGACGCTGATTATCTCGGTGGCGCTGGTGATTCTGGTGGTGTTTTTGTTCCTGCGTTCGGGTCGCGCCACCATTATTCCCGCCGTTGCGGTGCCGGTTTCGCTGATTGGTACGTTTGCGGCGATGTACCTGTGTGGTTTCAGTCTCAATAATCTTTCGTTAATGGCGCTCACCATCGCCACTGGCTTTGTGGTGGATGACGCCATCGTGGTGCTGGAAAACATTGCCCGTCATCTGGAAGCGGGGATGAAACCGCTACAGGCCGCGCTACAAGGTACTCGCGAAGTCGGCTTTACGGTGCTGTCGATGAGTCTGTCACTGGTGGCGGTGTTCCTGCCGCTGCTGTTGATGGGCGGATTGCCGGGTCGCCTGTTACGCGAGTTTGCCGTGACGCTTTCTGTCGCCATTGGTATTTCGCTGCTGGTTTCCCTGACGTTAACGCCGATGATGTGCGGCTGGATGCTAAAAGCCAGCAAGCCGCGCGAGCAAAAGCGACTGCGTGGCTTTGGTCGCATGTTGGTTGCTCTGCAACAAGGCTACGGCAAGTCGCTAAAATGGGTGCTCAATCATACCCGTCTGGTGGGCGCGGTGCTGCTTGGCACCATTGCGCTGAATATCTGGCTGTATATCTCGATCCCGAAAACCTTCTTCCCGGAGCAGGACACCGGCGTACTGATGGGCGGGATACAGGCTGACCAGAGTATTTCGTTTCAGGCGATGCGCGGTAAGTTGCAGGACTTCATGAAAATTATCCGTGACGATCCGGCGGTGGATAATGTCACCGGCTTTACCGGCGGTTCACGGGTGAACAGTGGAATGATGTTTATCACCCTTAAACCACGCGGCGAGCGGAGCGAAACGGCCCAACAGATTATCGATCGCTTGCGTAAAAAACTGGCGAAAGAACCGGGAGCGAATCTGTTCCTGATGGCGGTACAGGATATTCGCGTTGGCGGACGTCAGGCTAACGCCAGTTACCAGTACACGTTGTTATCCGACGACCTGGCGGCACTGCGCGAATGGGAGCCAAAAATCCGCAAAAAACTGGCGACATTGCCAGAGCTGGCTGATGTTAACTCCGATCAGGAAGATAATGGCGCGGAGATGAACCTTATTTACGATCGCGACACTATGGCGCGATTGGGAATTGACGTGCAAGCCGCCAACAGCCTGTTAAATAACGCCTTCGGTCAGCGGCAAATCTCGACCATTTACCAGCCGATGAACCAGTACAAAGTGGTGATGGAAGTTGATCCGCGCTATACCCAGGACATCAGTGCACTGGAAAAAATGTTCGTTATCAATAACGAAGGAAAAGCGATCCCGCTGTCGTATTTCGCTAAATGGCAACCGGCGAACGCTCCACTGTCGGTGAATCATCAGGGATTATCGGCGGCCTCGACCATTTCGTTCAACCTGCCGACCGGGAAATCGCTCTCGGACGCCAGTGCGGCGATCGATCGCGCAATGACCCAGCTTGGTGTGCCTTCGACGGTGCGCGGCAGTTTTGCCGGAACAGCGCAAGTGTTCCAGGAGACGATGAACTCACAGGTGATCCTGATTATCGCCGCCATCGCCACGGTATATATCGTACTGGGTATCCTTTACGAGAGTTATGTGCATCCACTGACGATTCTCTCCACCCTACCCTCGGCGGGCGTCGGAGCGCTGTTGGCGCTGGAGCTGTTCAATGCCCCGTTCAGCCTAATTGCGCTGATAGGGATCATGTTATTAATCGGCATCGTGAAGAAAAACGCCATTATGATGGTCGATTTTGCGCTTGAAGCCCAACGGCACGGTAACCTGACGCCGCAGGAAGCTATTTTCCAGGCCTGTCTGCTGCGTTTTCGCCCGATTATGATGACTACCCTGGCGGCGCTGTTTGGTGCGCTGCCGCTGGTATTGTCGGGCGGTGACGGCTCGGAGTTGCGGCAACCATTGGGGATCACCATTGTCGGCGGTCTGGTCATGAGCCAGCTTCTGACGCTGTATACCACGCCGGTGGTGTATCTCTTTTTCGACCGTCTGCGACTGCGTTTTTCGCGTAAACCTAAACAAGCGGTAACCGAGTAAATGACAGATCTTCCCGACAGCACCCGCTGGCAATTGTGGATTGTGGCTTTCGGCTTCTTTATGCAGTCGCTGGACACCACCCTTCCCTCAATGGCGCAAAGCCTCGGGGAAAGTCCGTTGCATATGCACATGGTCATTGTCTCTTATGTACTGACCGTGGCGGTGATGCTGCCCGCCAGCGGCTGGCTGGCGGACAAAGTCGGCGTGCGCAATATTTTCTTTACCGCCATCGTGCTGTTTACTCTCGGTTCACTGTTTTGCGCGCTTTCCGGCACGCTGAACGAACTGTTGCTGGCACGCGCGTTACAGGGCGTTGGCGGCGCGATGATGGTGCCGGTCGGCAGGTTGACGGTGATGAAAATCGTACCGCGCGAGCAATATATGGCGGCGATGACCTTTGTCACGCTGCCCGGTCAGATCGGGCCGCTGCTTGGCCCGGCGCTCGGCGGTCTGCTGGTGGAGTACGCATCGTGGCACTGGATCTTTTTGATCAACATTCCGGTGGGGATTATTGGCGCGATCACCACACTGATGTTAATGCCGAACTACACCATGCAGACGCGGCGCTTTGATCTCTCCGGCTTTCTGTTGCTGGCGGTTGGCATGGCGGTCTTAACCCTGGCGCTGGACGGCAGTAAAGGTACAGGTTTCTCGCCGCTGGCGATTGCTGGCCTGGTCGCAGTTGGCGTGGTAGCACTGGTGCTTTATCTGCTGCACGCCCAAAATAACAACCGCGCCCTGTTCAGTCTGAAACTGTTCCGCACTCGTACCTTTTCGCTGGGCCTGGCGGGGAGCTTTGCCGGACGTATTGGCAGTGGCATGTTGCCCTTTATGACACCGGTTTTCCTGCAAATTGGTTTCGGTTTCTCGCCGTTTCATGCCGGGCTGATGATGATCCCGATGGTACTCGGCAGCATGGGAATGAAGCGAATTGTGGTACAGGTAGTGAATCGCTTTGGTTATCGTCGGGTACTGGTGGCGACCACGCTGGGCCTGTCGCTGGTCACCCTGTTGTTTATGACTACCGCTCTGCTGGGCTGGTACTACGTTTTGCCGTTCGTCCTGTTTTTACAAGGAATGGTCAACTCGACGCGTTTCTCCTCCATGAACACCCTGACGCTGAAAGATCTCCCGGACAACCTGGCGAGCAGCGGCAACAGCCTGCTGTCAATGATTATGCAATTGTCGATGAGTATTGGCGTCACCATC
>OMBN01000807.1_pt1 | contig 15871 bp, 19 predicted proteins | sample 1644891 | NCBI WGS metagenome assembly OMBN01 (sample SAMEA103958144, study PRJEB25191) | human gut metagenome | reverse complement strand
CGCCAACTGCGGCGGCTGCGGCTATCCCTGCTGCGGCGGCTGCGCCGAGGCCATTCTGGCCGGCAAGGCTCCCGTTACCGCCTGCGCTCCCGCCGGTCCCGAGGGCGCTGCCAAAATTGCTGCCATCATGGGCATGGCGGCTCCCTCCGGCGACAAGATGGTCGCCCATGTGCTCTGCAATGGCGGCTGCAATGCCAAGGACAACTTTGAGTATCGCGGCGTTACCGACTGCCTGGCGGCCACCAAGGTCTGCGGCGGCAACTCCAAGGCCTGCCGCTACGGCTGCTTCGGCTTCGGCTCCTGCGTAGCCGCCTGCAAGTTCGACGCCATCCATGTAGAAAACGGCGTGGCCGTGGTGGACAAGGAAAAGTGTACCAACTGCGGCGCTTGCCGTGAGGCTTGCCCCCACCACCTGATCGTGGAGGTCCCCTATAAGCAGAAGGTATTTGTCAACTGCTCCAATAAGGACAAGGGCCCCGCCGTCACCAAGGTCTGCGCCAATTCCTGCATCGCCTGCGGTATGTGCGAGCGCACCTGTAAGTTCGATGCCATCCATGTTGTGAACAATGTGGCCGTCATCGACTACTCCAAGTGCAAGAACTGCACCATGTGCGCCAAGGCCTGCCCCCGCAACGCCATTGAGCCCATCCCCACTCCCGAGGAGAAGGAGAAGTTCAAGGCCGCTCAGAAGGCTGCCGCCGAGAAGAAGGCCGCTGCCGCCAAGGCTGCTGCTGAAAAGGCTGCCGCCGAGAAGGCTGAGTAATTATCCCCATAGCTGTCACAAGCGCCCCATGCGGCAAAGCCGCATGGGGCGCTTCAGCTTGTTCCAAAAGGGTATTTGCCGCCTGCGGGCGGCAAGCTCTACGGGGCTTTGGGGGGACAAGAAAACCGCCCCGCAGAAGCCTGCGGGGCGGAGAAGAGGCGGTGATTCAGTTGACGATGACAAAGCAGCTGACGCTCTGGTCGCCTACGGTGGCCTTCAGGATGGTCTTGCCCTTGGCAACGGCTGTGACCAGGCCGTTGGCGTCCACGGTGGCGATCTTGGTGTCCTCAATGGTCCAGGTGACGGTCTGCTCCGTGCCGTCCACGCGCATCTGGACGGTTGTGCCTGCCTTGGCGGAGAACTCGCTGATGGTCTCGCCCTTGTCCTGATAGATAGAGCGCAGGCCCAGCTTCTCCTTGGGCGGCTCCGGCAGGGGAGTGGCCACGTTGACGGTGCAGGCGGCGGACTGGGAGCCGTCGGCGGTGGTGACGGTGATGGTGGCGGTGCCGGGGATTCCGGCGGTGACCAGGCCGGTGTCGTCCACGGTGGCCACGTTGGTGTCGCTGCTGGTCCAGAGGACGTCCTCTGCGCCGGTGACGGTGAGGGTGGCGGTTTCCGCCTGGTTCAGGTTCAGGGTGGTCTGGTCCAGGGTCAGGGGCGTTGTGGGCGCGGGATCCGGCTCCACCACGGCGGGATCATCGGGCTTTTCGGCATTGCCCTTGCCGCCGAACAGCAGCACGCCCACCAGCACCGCGGCCAGCACCACCACCAGCACCATGGCCGGGCCCAGGATGCTGGGAGCCCTGCGGCGGCGGGTGACCTTGCGGCGGGGCGCGGCGGCCCGGCCCTTCAGGGCCTCGTCCTCCTGGCAGAAGGGGCAGGTTCTATAGCTGTCGGAGTACATTTCTCCGCATTTGGGGCACTTGATGAGCTTCATGATCTATATCCTCCGTTGGAAAACACCGAAAGTGGACGAAAATTATACCCTATTATCATACTCATTTTCCCGGGCCGCGTCAACTGAAATCCTTGGAAGTTCATGCTTTTTTTACAAGTTCCCTTGCAATATGCCGGGAAGTTTTTTATAATGTATGCAGAATATACGCTTATGCGGGAGGCGGAGATATGAACACCATCTTCATCGGCATCGCCGGGGGCACCGGCAGCGGCAAAACCACCCTCACGGAGCACCTGGTGTCCCGGTTCGGCGACGATATCGCCGTGGTGCACCACGACAACTACTATAAGCGGCAGGACTGCTCCTTCGAGGAGCGCTGCAAGCAGAATTACGACCACCCGGACGCCTTCGACACGGACCTGATGATCCAGGACCTGAAAAAGCTGAAGGCGGGCCAGACCATCTACTGCCCCGTGTATGACTACGCGCTGCACAACCGCACCGATCAGACCGTGGAGATCAGGCCCGCCAAGGTGATCATCGTGGAGGGCATCCTGATTTTCCAGAATAAAGAGCTGCGGGACCTGCTGGATATCAAGATCTTCGTGGAGACCGACGCCGACGTGCGCATTCTCCGCCGGGCCCTGCGGGACGTGGAGGAGCGGGGCCGCTCCATGCAGTCGGTGGTGACCCAGTATCTGACCACGGTGAAGCCCATGCACGAGCAGTTCGTGGAGCCCACCCGGAAGTATGCCGACATCGTGGTGCTGGAGGGGGGCCACAACCTGGTGGCCCTGGATCTGATCATGCAGCGCATCGCCAACCACATCGCGGAGAACTGACATGAAGGCGATCCGTTACGCCGGGGCGGCTGTGTGCCTGGCTCTGGCGGCGTATTTCATGGCCCCGCTGGTCATGGGCATCCTGCACATCGGCATGGTGTATCCGGCGGCGCTGCTGGCCCTGGCGGCGGCTATGCTCCTGCGGCCCCGGTGGTTCCGGCGGCTTCCCCGGTGGCTGCGGCGCACCGGCGGGGCCTTGCTGGGGGCGGGACTGGCCCTGCTGGCGGCGGTGCTGGTGATGATGGCCGTCCAGGCCGGGAACCGGCCCGGGCCGGAGGACTGCACCGTGGTGGTGCTGGGGTGCCAGGTGTCCGCCAACGGCGAGCCCACGGTGATGCTCCGGGACCGCATCGACGCAGCGTATGACTATCTGACCGCCCATCCGGAAAGCCGGTGCGTGGCCTCCGGCGGGCAGAACGACAACGAGCCCATCTCCGAGGCGGCCTGCATCCGCAATACCCTGGCGGCCCGTGGCATTGACCCGGACCGCATCCTGCTGGAGGACCGGTCCCGGTCCACGGAGGAGAATCTGCGCTTCACGGCGGAGATCATCCGGCAGCAGGGGTTTAACCCCCGGGTGGCCATCGCATCGGATAATTTTCACCAGCTGCGGGCCTCGGTATGGGCCAGGCGCTGCGGCCTGGAGGCGGAGTCCCTGGGCTGCGCCAGCTGGTGGCCCCTGGGTCCGGGCTATTGGGCCCGGGAGGCCGTGGCCGTGGTGGTGCTGGAGGTTGGGAGTCTGCTGTAGGGAGGATAAGATTCAGGCGGGGAACGGCGGAAACGCCGTTCCCCCGTTGACCCTTGGCTCCCCCTTTGGGGGAGCTGTCGGCGCAGCCGACTGAGAGGGAAAATCGGAAGCCCCTACAGGCCCTCTCAGTCACCTTCGGTGACAGCTCTCCCAGAGGGAGAGCCAAGAGGGATGGATGGAAGAAAGCGGGGGGATGGGATGCCATCCCCCCGCTTGGGGTTTTTGCTCAGCTTGGGGTTTTGCTCAGCTTGGGGTTTTGCTCAGCCGATGATGTTGCCGTACTGGTCCACGATGACCTTGGTGCCATCGGGGAGGGTCATAGCATAGCGGCCATTGCCGATGCTCTCGGGCGCCGGATTAAAGCCGCCACCGCCAGACGGTGGGTTTATAATTGAGTTCTTATCCAGAATCGGCCGGAGCTGAGGATCGATAAAGTTCATGCTGTTCTCCTTTCCTCACTCCCAAATGGTGCGGGTGTTGTAATGCAGGGTGTGGGTGACGCCGTGGACTTCGGTGCCGTCCAGGGTGATCCAATAGGGGGTGACTTCCAGAGTGCCGGTGCCGGAGAGGCTCTTATCAGCCAGCATGAGCTTGGCGTCACGGGCCGCGCCGAACAGGTTGGCGGGAGTCTTGAAAATCCGATAACGGCTGGCGTAGGAGACGTCGAGCTTCTGGCCATTGACCATGATGCCGGAGGCCTGATAGTTGGCGGGGTTATCCACGGCGGAGATCAGGGTGACGCCCCGGAGGCGGAACAGACCGGTGCGGCTGTAAGCCAGGTCCAGATAGGAGTCGCTGACGTACTTGGCATAGATGGTGGTGTCCTCCGTGACCTGGTCCAGATCAGCGGGGATGGTGTAAGCCTGGTCGGCGAACCAACCGGCAAAGACCTTGCCGGCAGGAGCCTGGTAGGCCACCTGGTCACGGACGCTGCCGTTGGGGGCCACCTTCACCTGGGTGGTGTTGGAGCCATCCACCACGGTGACGGTCAGACTCTCGTCCACCACGGGCTGAGAATCGTCCATGGTGAAATATTCCGCAAAGCTCATGGCCTGGGTGCTGGCGGCGGAGACATAGCTATACTCGGCAGCATACTTGTTGGAGGAATCCTTGGGCTGTGTGCTGCCAGCTTCAAAGGTGCTGGTGCGGTCCCTGACGCCCAGGACCTTCACGCCGTCCTGGGTGATCCAATAGGGTCTGTAGGTGACGGGAGTATCGGCTGCGAACTGATCAAACAGGTTCTGGGGAAGCCGCAGACCGCCGATGAAGCCCTCGTCAATCGGCGTACCACTGACCGTCTTATCCTCAGAAACATCCGTGCCGACGGCAGTTGCGTTGATCTTGCCCTTGTTGACATACATGGTCATATAGGGCTGGCCATTCTGAACGGCCTTGACCATCTGGTACAGCTGGGCCGTTCCGGCGCTGCCGACAGAATCGTCAAACTCCTGGTTGTTGGTGCCGGAAACATAGTCCGTCCCGTTGATCTGGAAGCCAACCTCTTTGTAGAGCATGCGGTCCACGCTGGTAAGCGGATACAGCCGGACAACGGTTTCCTTGCCGCCATTTTCCGGCAGGTGACGCCAGACATAGTAGTTAGCGGGGCGCAGGTAATAATCGGGAACCTCCCAGATATAGTAGGTGGCGTTCTCGGTGGGGTTCAGCTCCATGGGGTTGCCCTGCTCCTGGACGTCCTTGTGGACGGTGGTGCAGGTCTCCTCGTTAAAGGTGCCGCCGTAGAGGTAATTCGCGGTGACGACGGAGGTGAGGTTGAACTCCTTGTAGCACCACAGGGGGTAATTCTTGCTTGCTCGCACTTCGCCCTTGTTTGCACCGGTGGCGCTATCCACGGTGCTGGCCACATGGGTAACGGTGAAGAAGGGGACATAGACCGTGGGGGTCTTGAAGTTGGCAAATGCAGTCTCCGCGTCAGCGGAAGCATAGATGCCGGAAGCAGGGCCGTTGGTGTCAACCGAACCGGTGGCGTCCGGATCAAGGACGATGGGAATCTCCACCACCAGCTTCTTGCCGTGGCTCTTACTGCCGCCTACGTCATACTGGTCAACCCAGTTGGCGGCATAGTCAAAGTCGGTGACGTTGATGGTCTTGTTGTCGTCGGCAACGGTGACATCATACTTATCCGCGTCGGGAGTGGTTTTCCAAGTGTAGGTATAGGTGCCGTCCGCATTCTTGGTGCTGGACTCGCAGGACACGCTGTAGGCCTTGATGTCGCCGTCCGTGTAACCCTCCGGCAACGTGAAGGAATCAGAAATCACGTCGCGAAGGACGGAGGTTCTGGTCAACTCGACAGGCGTGGAGCCGATGGTCTGGCTAATGGACTTGAATACATCGTTCAGACTATTGGCGTTGCTGGCTGCAAGGTAATAGCTGCTGCCACTCTTTTCGCCGCCATTTCGCAGAGACTTCGCGTTCTGGAAATTGCTGGAAGTATAATGCATGTAGCGGTTGGCGGCTACGAGCTGTTTCTCCGCGTCTCGGCGGTTACCATAATCAAAGTTTGTATCGATGTTACTGTTGGGGTTTGCACCGGAAAAAATACCAACGGTGTAAACAGTCGCGCCGTACGTTCTCTTGCTGGTCTGTGCACTTGCGATGGCCTTGTCACAAAGTGTGTAGTTGATGTTATCCGTTCCATTCTCTGCGGGATAACCGTCCGTGAACATAATCACAACTCGGCCCCTCTGCCCATCGCCCGAAATGGGATTTGCGTCAAAAATCGAATTGGCCATGTCCAAGCCCGTCGCCGGGTAAGTGTCACCGCCAGCCTGCAAGCCACTTACCGCATTTTTGACTTGCGTCAGGCCGCGAGACGTGTCCATATCAACCAGACCATTCGTCAAGTTGTATGCTTCACTTGCAAACTAAACGACAGCAATACGATAATTAACATCATCTTCACCGCCATACTGGCCGTCTGAGCCCTTTGCCTTGGCAGCAACGGATTCGGCGAAGTTGTTCACAGCGGTTTTCAGGGCGGTCAAGCGCCTGTCCTTATCAGCCACACCCCATATATTTCCGTCAAAGTCGCGTGACATAGAGCTGGAAGTGTCCAGAACCAAGACGATATCCAAGGGAATCTCCTTGGTATCCGTTCGGGTAGTGCCGGTGGCGAAAGCCTCCAGGGTCAGCAGGAACTGGTCGTCCCCCTCGCCTTTCGTGACGGTCTTGGACATGACCAGGCCGCCGTTGTTCTCCCCGCTCGCGCCTTCATACACGACGCGAGGCGAACCATTGCCGGCGCTGTCCCCCTCGCCCGCGGCGAAGGACGGCAGGGCCACCAGAGACAGGGCCATGACCAGCGCCAGCACGAGTGCCAACGCCCGTTTCCATGTTTTCATTTTCTCATTCCTCCCATTTCGTTTATTTTGGGGGCCGGGCGGCCCCAATTGACTTGGGTTTTGCGGGGATAATTTCGGATGGTATCCATTGTACACCATTCCGATATCGTTTGCAAGAGGTTTTGGGGCTTGTTTGCGATATTTTTACGCTCGCTTGGCATTATATCACAAAGGAGTGTCGAATGCAAGTGTATTCTGGGGAAACCGGGGTGGACGGAGGGGGGCGGGGGTGGTATAATAAGGGGGATAACCAACAGATGAGGAGGTTTTTGGCCATGAACGAGAAGAAGCAGAGCGGGTATCCCCAGGAGGACCCCAGGGCGGAGCTGGAGCGGCTGATGCAGGATAAGCCGCTGAAAAGGCCGGGGGGCAAGGACCGGAAGGAGCCGCCCATCATGGCGGTGTATGCCGCGCCGGTGATCAAGGAAGAGAAATGAGCGGGTTCCGGCTTACGAGCTGCGTGTGGGAGCTGACGTTAGCGTGCTGCTTCGGGTGCAGGTACTGCGGGTCCGCCGGGGGGCAGGCCAGGGCGGACGAGCTGTCCACGGCGGAGTGTATGGACGCGGCGGAGCAGCTGGCGGATCTGGGCTGCCGGAGGGTGTCGCTGATCGGGGGCGAGGTGTTCCTGCGGCGGGACTGGGCACAGATCGCCGGGCGGCTGACCGGGCTGGGCGTCCGGGTGGACGTGATCACCAACGGGTACATGATGTCGCCGGAGGTGCTGGAACAGCTGAAGCAGGCGGGGGTGTCGTCGGTGGCGGTGTCCATCGACGGACCGGAGGACGTGCATGACGCCGGGCGGCAGGCCGGGAGTTTTAAGCGGGCCATGGAGGCCGTCCGGGCGCTGACGGCAGCGGGGATGCCGGTGTCGGTGATCTCCACGCTGCGGCGGGACTGCATGGGGCGGCTGGAGGAGCTGTACCGGGTGCTGGAGGGGTCCGGCATCGGGGCGTGGCAGCTGCAGGCGTGCTCGCCCATGGGCAATGCCGCCCGGGGGCTGGACTGGCGCATCGACCCGGCGGAGGTCATCGCTTTCGTGATGCAGCACCGGGCGGAAGCGCCGTTTATGCTGGGGGCGGCTGACAACGTGGGGTATTTTACGGATGAGGAGCTGCGCCTGCGGGGGGCCGATGGGGCCTGCTTCCAGGGGTGCAGGGCGGGTATCTCCGCCATAGGCATCGACAGCGCGGGCAATGTGCGGGGGTGCGAGTCGCTGTACGATGAGCGGTTCAACGAGGGGAATCTGCGGCAGCGGAGGCTGCGGGATATCTGGGAGGACCCAGGGGCCTTTGCGTACAACCGGCAGTTCCGGCGGGAGATGCTGACGGGAACCTGCGCCCGGTGCCGGATGGGGCCGTGGTGCGCCGGGGGGTGCCGGTCGTATAACTATTTCGTGCATGGGAAGCTGTATGAAAGTCCGGCGTGTGCAGGCGGGGCCAAATAAGCGCAAGGGCTGCGGCGTCTGCCGCAGCCCTTGCGCTGGTGTATCAAGAGGATTTCCGGTGATCGACGGGAAAATTGCCGAAGCGCCGCCGGTGGCGGATGAAGCGAGGCGATTTCGAGGAAGTGCCCCGGTCAGCGGGCCGGGTCAGCCCCTTCAGCCTGCCAGAGCGCCGTCGCCCATGTACAACAGAAGGAGAAAACCATCCTGGGTTCCGTCCGGGGCCAGCAGCCGCAGCTCCACATACTGAAGGTTGTCGTACCAGTCGGCGGACAGGTCAAAATGCAGGGTCCAGTACTGCTCCTGGCAGCTGCCCTTGAAGGGCGGCAGGGTCAGCTCCTGGCCATCCTCGTCCACGCAGTAAAGCTGGAGGTCGTCCAGCAGCACGTCCCCGGGGTCCCGTTGGATCTCCAGCTCCACCTGAAGGACGCCGTCCTCATAGGACGCGCCCAACAGGCCCACCCGGCCTCCCTGCCAGGTATCCCAGTACAGCCATTCCTGGGCCACCGCCGGTTCCTGGGTGGCAGGGGTGACCGGGTCGACGGAATAATCCGTGTGGCGGACCTGACAGCTGGAGACAATGGAGCTGACCAGGGACAGGACGATCAGCCCCGCCACCAGCACCCCCACCAGGCTCACCTGACGGGCCGGGCCGCTGAGGCTGTTCAGCTTTTCCCGGACCTGGCGGGCCTGGTCCTCGAAGCAGACCTTCTTCTGGTGGTTCTCCTTCCGCTCGTAGCAGACCTTGTCCCCATTGGGCACCGGGCGGCGGGAGGAGCCGTCCAGATGGTGGACGGTGCCGTCGGCATACACCTGCTCCCGCCGGGGCGGGCGGTTATAGGCCCCGCACTCCGGGCAGCAGCCGTTTTTCTCGTAGTTATAGCTCTTTCCGCAGGCCTTGCAGTGTATCGTTGCCATGGCGTGTCCTCCTTTATATCACATCCGCTGAAAATCCAGATACCGAGTCCCCTGGAAGGTCAGGCGGCCCCGGTCCCCCTCCACCAGCATACCGTAATCCTGGCCGTTCAACTGCAGCTCCATGCGGTCGCCGCTTTCCACCTGGAAGGTGGCGAAATACCGGGTGGAGGTGGTGGTGTGCATCTCACCGCCGCTGCGGTGGGAGGAGAAGCTCTGGCGCTTGGCCACCACTGTGGCCTCCACCGTCAGCCGGGGGGAATGGTTGTTCCTGTTCCGCTGGGACAGCTCCCGGACGAACGTCACCAGGATCATGCCCAGGATCGCCACAAAGGCCACGATGAAAAGCAGGAAGAAGATGGAAATGAATCCGTCGCCGGAGAAAAAGCTGTCGAACATGGCGCGTGCCTCCTTTTTTCGGGGGATGCCCCGTCTGTATGGTCCCATTGTACGCCCCGCCGGGGATAAAATCCACCAACCTCAGGTTGCGCCGGGGCATTTCCCCGGAAAACGGCAGGAAACCTCAGGTTGCGGCGGGATTTTTATCCAGTATAGCATACGCGCCGGACCTTTGGCAAGCCAAAGGTCCGGCGCGGGGGTTATTCGTCGGTTTTCAGAAGGTCCCGCAGGGTCACGCTGTCCAGATAGTCGCCGATGAGCTGGCCCAGGCGGTTCCACACCGGCAGGGTCCGGCAGCGGGCCGCCCGGTCACAGGGGTGGGCCCCCTCCTCCAGGCAGGCCACCGGGGCCAGGGAGCCCTCCGTCAGGCGGAGAATCTCCCCCAGGGGGTACTCCTGCGGCTGGCGGGTCAGGCGATAGCCGCCGCCCTTGCCGGTGACGCCGTCCACCAGTCCCGCCCGGCTCAGCAGGGTCATGATCTGGCCGGCGTATTTGTCGGAGATCTCCTGACGCCGGGCCACGTCCCGCATGGAGACGTAGCCGTCGCCGCCGTGCTCCGCCAGGTCCACCATCACCCGCAGGGCATAGCGGCCCTTGCTGGAAATGACCATGTTACACCATCCGGCAGCTTTCGCAGGAGCCGCAGTCCTCCGGGAACTTGCTGTGGTCATACTCGATGCCGTGGCGGTCATAGTAGTCCTTGATGGCGGACTTGATGGACTCCTCCGCCAGCACGGAGCAGTGGAGCTTGTGGGCGGGCAGGCCGCCCAGGGCGTCCACCACCTGGCGGTTGGTAACGGCCAGGGCCTGGTCGATGGTCTTGCCCTTGATCATCTCGGTGGCCATGGAGGACGAGGCGATGGCGCTGCCGCAGCCGAAGGTCTCGAACTTCACGTCCTGGATGACGTTGTCCCGGATTTTCAGGTACATCTTCATAATGTCGCCGCACTTGGCGTTGCCCACCTGGCCCACGCCGTCGGGGTTCTCGATCTCACCCACGTTGCGGGGGTGCATGAAATGATCCATCACGATATCGCTGTACAGTGCCATATTCAAAACGCTCCTTTCGTTGTCACAGCATGAATGCTTTCTTACCGGATTCCAGGTCCTTCCACACCGGGGACATGGACCGCAGGTACTCCACCACCCGGGGGACCTCCCGCAGGATGTGGTCCACCTCCTCCTGGGTGTTCCACTCGCACAGACTCAGCCGCAGGGAGCCGTGGGCCACCTCGTGGGGCCGGCCGATGGCCAGCAGCACATGGCTGGGGTCCAGGGAGCCGGAGGTGCAGGCGGAGCCGGAGGAGGCGCAGATGCCTGCGGCGTCCAGCAGCAGAAGCAGGGACTCGCCCTCGATGCCCTCGAAGCAGAAGCTCACGTTGCCGGGCAGACGGTGCTCCAGGTCGCCGTTGACGGCGCTGTGGGGAATCTTGGACAGGCCCTGGATCAGCCGGTCCCGCAGGGCCGTGACCTTCACGCGGTTTTCCTCCATGTGGGCGCAGGCCTCCTCCAGGGCGGCGGCCATACCGGCGATACCGGGGACATTCTCGGTACCGGCCCGCTTGCCCCGCTCCTGGGCGCCGCCCTCGATGACGTTCACCAGGGGGATACCGCCCCGGACATACAGGGCGCCCACGCCCTTGGGGCCGTGGAACTTGTGGCCGGAGAGGCTCAGCATATCAATGTGCTGGGCCTGGACGTCGATGGGCAGGTGACCCGCCGCCTGAACGGCGTCGGTGTGGAACAGGACACCCTTTTCCCGGCATACGGCGCCGATCTCCTCAATGGGCAGGATGCTGCCGATCTCGTTGTTGGCGAACATGACGGTCACCAGGCAGGTGTCCTCCCGGATGGCGTCGGCCACCTGCCGGGCGGAGACCATGCCGTTTTCGTGAACCGGCAGCAGCTCCACCTGGAAGCCCTCCTTCTCCAGCTTCTTCAGGGTGTGGAGAATGGCGTGGTGCTCGAAGGCGGTGGAGATGATGTGCATCTTGCCCTTGCGGCGGCCGATGGCGGCGGCGGAAAGCAGGGCCTGGTTGTCGGCCTCGCTGCCGCCGGAGGTGAAGATGATCTCACGGGACTGGCAGTTCAGGCACCGGGCCACGGTCTCGCGGCTCTTCATCAGCAGCTCCGCCGCCCGCTGGCCCACGCTGTGCAGGCTGGAGGGGTTGCCGTAGTTCTCCTCCATGGCGGGGAGCATGGCGTCCAGGGCCGTCCGGCTCATCCTGGTGGTGGCCGCGTTATCTGCGTAAACAGTCATTTGTATATTCCTCCCTGTTTCAGGCTTGAATTACCTATCGGTTTGGTTTGTAATTGGAGTATAACCGAAATTAACTACCAAGTCAATAGGTAATTTGGCTTTTCCGGCAGATTCTTCCAATAGAGGGCCGTTCTCCCCCGGTTTTTTTGATTTTAATGGAAAACAGGAAAATTATGATTGACATAACAGTTAAAAATGTGTAAACTGGACATGGCCTGAACGGTCAGGAAGAAAGATGAATAAAGGAGAAAGAGTATGAAACGCATCATTGCTGTGCTGCTGACGCTGATGATGGCCCTGAGCCTGACGGCGTGCAGCGGCGACGACAACGCCAAAGTGGCGGGCACCTGGAAATGGAACTGCGACATGACGGAGATGTTCCAGGAGGGCGTCAACCAGGGGGCCGGGATGGACCTGTCCACGGACGCCACCATGGAGATGGTGTTTGTGCTGAAGCTGAACGAGGACGGCACCTATACGCTGAACGTGGATCGGGACGCCCTGAAAACCTCCCTCCAGACCTACATTGACGCGCTGATCCCTGTGGCGGTGGAGATGATCTATCAGCAGCTGGAGGATCAGGGCATGAACCGGGCCGACATTGACGAGGCCATGGCGGCCGAGGGCGTCACCGTGGAGGAATATGTGCAGCAGATGATGGACGCCTCGATAGACGTGGACCAGATGATGGACGGCCTGGCGGATGAAAATGAGTCTGGCTATTACCGGGCGGCCAAGGGCAAGCTGTATCTCAGCGATAAGGCGGACACCTTCAGCGATGACAGCTGCGCCGAATACACCCTGTCCGGCGGCACCATGCAGTGGACCGGCGGCAGCTATGAGCTCTTTGATAATCTGGACGACCTCCATGTGGAGCTGCCCGTCCAGTGGGTGAAGCAGTAAGTCCGTTCTGACAAGCCAAATTGCGGCCCCCGGCGGGGCCGCAATTTTTGTCTTGCATTTGGAATGAAAATACGGTATAATATCCGGGTCACATGCCGGTGTGATGGAATGGTAGACGTAGCGGATTCAAAATCCGCCGGGGGCGACTCCGTGTGGGTTCGAGTCCCACCACCGGCACCAAACCAATATAATCCGAACCAAATCTTCTTAATCGGAGATGGGTTCGGATTATTTGTTTTCTTCGAGAAGTTCGAGGATACGCATTTCAGAAACGGCGTGGTAAAACGTCCCGAATCAAAGCCGCGAGGCCCGCGTAAACCGAAACGGGGGTGTTCGTGATGGTATAGTTGGAAACATCCGCCTCTGTTTATGTACGTTATAATTGCCGTAAATCAATGATTTTTGAAAGGAGCCGACCATGAAAAAGCTGCTATCCTGTAAGTTCAATATAGACACCGCCTGTGTGGAATTGAAGTATGACGACGGTTCGATGATTTCAATAAACTGCACCGCTGTCGAGAATGAGCTGGACGCCTCTATGCTCCAGCGCGGAGAATTGGACTGGCTTGTTTACAACAAGCCGCTGGAATATGCAGAGCTTGTCCTAAACGGCGGCATCGAAGAATATATCAAGGGCACGCCTGAACATAGATTGATAGACTGAGCGAATATGCGAACAGGGAGCAACCTTAACGGGCTGCTCCCTGCTTTGTTTTCCATTATCGGTAGCGGCTACCGAAATTGTATTGTAGTTTTAAGTCTGTGCAGGCAAGTTGAATTTTACATGCACAGCCTGTATATATCAGGCGATTTTATCACCGCTTACGTCTTTGTTATCTTCCTGCTGCTGCTTCCACTCCGCAAACTCCCGCTGACCTTCCTTACTTTCATAGTAAGCGATTATATCCGGCAAGAGACAGCGGGCGACAGTTTCAATGGCATACTGTGGAATATTTGAGTTGTTAATGAGCTTTTTCTTTCTGCCCATGAGCTTGCCTCCTGTAAAGATACTGTATGCTGTACCTATCCTTTACAGCTAAGATCAGGTGTCATGGGTGTCTTAGGTGTTTGTTCTTCGCATCACTTCCTTTCGCTTCAAATGAAAACAGACATCGGTCAAGCAAAGCTTGTCGGTGTCTGCATGGTGTCTGATGTCTTGAATTGTGTTCGTATTATATCAGCAACCGGGGCGAATGTCAATGCAAACGGAAAGAGTGTTGTTTATACGATAGAGATCGGCTCTGCTCCATATTTTCGGTAGCGGCTACCGAAATTCATTTCATGCTGATCAAATCGTTAATTGCCATGGTGATCTGGTATCGCTCATAGCTGTTTTCCGGTGTCCCATCGGCCTTCTTGATTGCCATCCGTATGGCGCGTAATGCCTTTTCAACTTCTCTGGAGGTATAACCAGATTTTAAGGCATCTATGGCTTTATTTGCAAAGAATACACAGTCATCCGTGTGTAGATGATCCTGCTCTACCATTCTGCCGAGTTGTTCAAGAATCCCGTTTTTGCTCGTTGCACTGGAAGAAGCAGCGTCTTCTTTCCAGAGCATATCTGGTTCGGTGATTTCCGGGCTGTTCTTGACGAGAACCATTCCATCGAACATATACTTGGCGTTAAGCTGGGCGCGACGGCTGGTGACGAGTTGTTCGGTAAAGTCAGCGTCGATTTTCGGTCTGCCGCGTTTGCGCTTTTCTTTTTCGTCCATAGATGCGCCTCCTCTCTTTATGGTTATTATACCACACATTAAGTATTTTCGGTAGCCGCTACCGAAATTGTATTACTGGGTTTATTCTATCTTATCGCGTGTTCATCCGCTCGTGACTACTTTTGCCTCCCAAACAACCGCCCTAAACGAAATGACCTCCTTGCTCTCCATCGGAGAATGGGCGGTTGTTTGCGTTTAGAAATTATTCCTCATGGGCAGAACTCACTTCTCCCTCAAGCTGGAGGAATCTGTCAAAATCGCTTTCAAACAGCCTGTCCTGCACGATGCGGTATTTCTCATATTCGCTCTCGGCGTGGAGTTTTGCCGCCTCGGCGCTGATTTTGCCCGGTCCGGTGAGAAGCTCATTCCCGTTGAATTCCAAAAATCCGTCCAGCCGCCGCGCCCAATCCTCCATGCTCATGGGGATCTTTCGCTCCGCCTGAAGCTCCGCATAGTCCAGATAGAGGGAAACGATCCGCTCCAGATAGGTCATCTCGGTTTCGGAGAGATAGTTTTTGGCGATGCTCACGTCCGCCTTGACGATCTTGCCCTCCGGCGCCGCCTCCCAGGTAGTCAGCCCCATGTGCTCCTTGTCTGCGTCGGCGCGCTCCATGATCAGCTCCGCGGCGGTATGGCGGTGGACGGCGTAGTGCAGCTTGTTCTGCACCGTCTGGAAGAAAAGCTGCGTCGTTCTGGAATTTTTGTCGTAATCAAATGCCGTGGCGTAGAGGTCGGTCACCTTCTGATAGAACTTCCGCTCGGACAGCCTAATCTCGCGGATATTCTGAAGCTGGCGCTCAAAGTATTCGTCAGTGAACATGTGCCCCTTGATGAGGCGCTCCTTGTCCATGACCCAGCCCTGAATGGTGTAGTCCTTGACGATCTGCCCCGCCCACTTGCGGAACTGCACGGCGCGGTCGTTGCCCACCTTGAAGCCGACGGCGATGATTGCTTGCAGATTGTAGTGGATGACCTCACGGGAGACCTGCCGACTGCCCTCCATTTGAACTATCCGGAATTTTCGGATAGTTGCTTCCTCCGGCAGCTCTCCATCGCCGTATACCTTTTTCAGATGGTCGTTTACCGTCCGAACATCCACGCCGTACAGCTCCGCCATCATTCGCTGGGTGAGCCAGATGTTTTCGTTTTCATACCGCATCTCGAAACTCTCCGGTGCGTCGCCGGTAGCAGCCACATAGGTGAGATACTCTGCAGCGGCGGAACGAATGGTTATTTCTGTGTTTTTCTTTTTGGGCATTGTGGGTCACCTTCTGTATGTTTTCAGCTCTTTGCGTTCGGTCCAGTTATCGTCGTAGTATGCAGCGTTGGACTTTTTGTTTTTGACGAACGCTGATATTGCAGATTGGAGTTTTGAGTTGTTCATTTTTCTTTCGCCTCCGACTTCGTGGTTCATTAGACTTATTTAGCAATGACCTCTTTTGTCCCTGCAATCTTCCTATCTGTAAAGGAAACAACATCTTTGATAACCAGCTTATGAATAGCAGAAATGATTATCGCCATTTTACCATAATCAGGGTTGCCCGCTTCATTCACCGGCAGAGATATGTAAAGTGCATCGGCATCTTTGGCATAGAAGTTATGGCCATAATCGAATTTTCCGGTATGAG
>OMBN01000804.1_pt1 | contig 15883 bp, 10 predicted proteins | sample 1644891 | NCBI WGS metagenome assembly OMBN01 (sample SAMEA103958144, study PRJEB25191) | human gut metagenome | reverse complement strand
AAGCTCAGATTTTCGAGCAGATAATCCGATGACAAACCAAAAAGATGAATATTGTTTGAAGATTATGTGATGGAGTGAGTTTCGCGTTATTGTTTCTCAAATATCTGATGACGCTCTCGACAAGCTTGTAAGCTTTGCTTTGCAAAGCACGACAAACGGCTAAATTAGTAATATTTATATCGTTAGATCCCGCCTTTTTTGGCGGGATTTATCAGATATATCAGTTAGTTGCAATTAACCACAATGCGAAGTAAGTTATGGCATACAAATATGTATAATATGACGTTTAAAAACGGCAAAGATACATTATTAAAATAAATAGTTAGAAAGGGGAATGAAGGTGTTTCTTGAAATAAAAAACATAAAAAAGCATTTTGGCGAGGGCGAGAGCAGAGTTGAAGTGCTTAAGGGCATTGATATCGAAATAGAAAAAGGAGAGTTCTGCGTGCTTCTCGGACCGTCAGGCTCAGGTAAATCAACACTTCTGAATATTATAGGAGGAATTGACGCCGCTGACGAGGGGTATATCTCAATAAACGGCGAAAAAACAGCCGACATGAACGAAAAGGCATTGACCCTTTACAGAAGAAAGCACTTGGGTTATATCTTCCAGATGTACAACCTTATACCTAACCTGAATATCAAGGAGAATATCGAGGTAGGCGCATATCTTAGCGACAACCCTCTTGACGTTGACGACCTGCTTAAAACCCTTGGGCTTTACGAGCATCGTCACAAGCTTCCTAATCAGCTTTCGGGAGGTCAGCAGCAGAGAACTGCTATTGGCAGAGCCATCGTCAAGAACCCTGATATCCTGCTCTGCGACGAGCCCACAGGTGCGCTTGACTACAATACCTCCAAGGAGATATTACAGCTTATAGAGGACGTAAATAAGAAGTATGGCAACACTATCATAATGGTAACGCATAATGACGCTATCAAGCAAATGGCTGACAGAGTTGTAAAGCTTAGAGATGGTATGATAAGAAAGAATTATCTTAATGAAACTAAGCTCACAGCCGCAGAGCTTGATTGGTAAGGAGGGGCAGCATGAAAAACCCTCTTATCAAACGTTTGCCCAGAGAGCTTAAGGGCGAAATAGGAAAATACATCGTTCTATTTTTGTTCATCACAATGATGATAGGCATAGTATCAGGCTTTCTTGTTGCGGCAGGCAGTATGTCTGTTGCTTATGACGAAAGCTTTGAGAAATACAATATCGAAAGCGGAAATTTTGAACTTCTTCAAAAAGCCGATGATGATGCTATCAAGAAGATAGAGGACGGTGAGGAGAAGATAAAGGTATACGAAAATTTTTATCTTGACAAAGAAACAAAAGAAGTTGACAGCACTATCAGGCTTTTCAAAATCGTAAGGATATCGACAGGATATGTATAATGGACGGTGAGCTTCCTTCTGCTGATGACGAGATCGCTATTGACAGAATGTATGCTGACAATAATAAACTTAAAGTCGGCGACAGCCTGACGGTCGGCGGCAAGAAGCTTAAGATAACAGGTCTTGTTGCACTTTCAGATTACAGCGCACTGTATTCTAATCCGTCTGATATGATGTTTGACGCTTTGAAGTTCGGTGTAGCTATCGTTACCGATACGCTTTTTGACGATTATGGTGAGGCTGATCTTCATTACAGCTACTCATGGAAATATGATAAAACCCCGGCAGACGACGAGGAAGCTCAGGATATGGCTGAGAAGGTCATGAAGCATATAAATGGAATCTCAATGCTCACTCAGTTTATCCCGGAATACTCAAATCAGGCGATACATTTTACAGGCGACGATATCGAGGGCGATAATACCATGATAACAGTTTTTCTTTATCTTGTTATGGTCATAATCGCATTTGTTTTTGCAATAACAACGGGAAACACCATTGCAAAAGAAGCAAACGTTATAGGTACGCTCAGAGCCTCAGGCTACACAAAGGGTGAGCTTGTTAGACATTATCTTGCAACGCCTATGATAGTCGTGCTTGTATCTGCCATTGTAGGCAACATACTTGGTTACACCTGCTTTAAGGCTTTTGCGGTCAAAGCGTACTATGGAAGCTACAGTCTGCCAACATACAAAACGATCTGGAACGCAGATGCGTTTATAAAGACGACAGTAGTTCCTCTTATAATACTTTTCGTAATAAACCTTGTAATGCTTGTAAATAAACTAAGTCTTTCACCGCTTAAATTCTTAAGGCGAGATCTAAAAAAGCGTCAGAAGAAAAAGGCTTTTAAGCTCAACACAAGGATAGGCATATTAAAGCGTTTCAGACTTAGAGTCATCTTTCAGAACATTCCTAACTATATTACAGTGTTTGTTGGCATTCTTTTTGCCAATGTTATCATCTTCTTTGGCCTTGGCATGAAGCCTATGCTTCTTCATTATCAGGATATAATAGAAGATAATATGATAAGCAAATATCAGTATGTGCTGAAAATGCCTGCTGAAACTAAAACAGAGGGTGTAGAGAAATATTGTTCAGGCTCTCTTAAAACTGTCGATGACAAGCTCAAAGAGGAAACGGCAACAATTTACGGAGTTAAAGAAAACAGCAAGTTCGTTCATGCAGATATAAAAGACGGCGGAGCGTTTATCTCTGATGGTTATTCTCAGAAGTATAACATAGAGGTCGGCGATGAAGTGACGCTGAAAGAGTCTTACGGAGATAAAAAATACAATTTTAAGGTAGAGGGTATCTATGACGATCCTGCAACTATAGCAGTTTATCTGACAGACAGCGACTTCATAAAGACCTTTGAACTTGAGGACGGGTATTTCAATGGTTATTTCTCCAATACAAAGATAAAGGATATAGACGATCTGTATATTGCGACAACTATAACGAAAGACGACCTGACAAAAACATCACGACAGCTCATACTGTCTATGGGTTCTATGATAAGTATGTTTGCGACAGCGGGTGTTATAATGTTCATGCTAATTGTTTATCTTCTTTCAAAGGTCATAATAGAAAAGAACAGCCAGTCTATTTCTATGACAAAGATACTGGGTTATAACAACAGGGAAATAAACAGCCTTTATATAACGACTACGACCATAGTCGTTATAGCCTCAATGCTGCTGACTGTTCCTATAGTAAATGTCACTTTGAAGTATATATTCAAAGTTGCTTTCGCTCAGTATTCAGGCTGGATGCCATATTATGTGCCAGCAAAAATATTTGTTGAAGTGCCGTTGCTCGGTATCGTTTCATATGCGGTGATAGCATTTATTCTTACAAGACGTGTAAAGAAAGTACCTCTTGATGAGGCACTCAAAAATGTAGAGTAATTCTTCCAAATCATTCTTTCTTAATTGAGCTGTGCTGTCGGTATGTATCGGCGGCACAGTTTTTTGTGTTTTTTTATAACTTTTTTTGAAAATCGCTAATTTGGAAAAATGAGTTAGGCAATCGTCGTAAATTTTATTAATATCTTTACTATACTTTAACATATTATTAACAGCGTAGTGATACATTATATGATATGGAATTATACGCTTTTGATGATCAGGCTCTGCTTAATGAAGAGAAGAAGTGCAGAGAACTGCTGTGAATGGCAGTATGTCATTCGGTGGGAGGAAAAATATGAGTAAACAAAAGAAGCCTGCAGGCGGTTTGAATATTATCATTGTGGGCTGCGGAAAAGTAGGCACGACCCTTGTTGAACAGCTTGTGAAAGAGGGTCACGATATCACGATAGTTGACAAGAATGCAAAGAAGATACAGGAACTCAGTAGTCTTTATGACATTATGGGCATCGTAGGAAACGGCGCAAGCTTTAGCGTTCAGCAGGATGCCGGCATAGAGAACGCCGACCTTATAATTGCTGTCACAGAGTCTGATGAGCTTAACCTGCTTTGTTGTACACTTGCCAAGAGAGTAGCAAAGTGTTCAGCTATAGCAAGAGTAAGAACACCTGATTACAGCAAGGAGATAGTCTATCTAAGAGAGAAGCTTGGTCTTGCAATGGTCATAAATCCTGAGCTTGAGGCTTCAAGAGAAGCGTCAAGAATACTTTGTCTGCCAACAGCTCTTGAGGTAAACACCTTTGCGAATGGTCAGGCTGAGCTTATAAAGTATAAGATACCTGAGGGCAATCCTCTTGTGGGCACTACGATCGCTGAGCTTAGCCGTAAAACGGCAACAAGCCTGCTTATATGTGTTGTTGAGAGAGAAGGGGAAATATATATTCCATCTGGCGATTTCACAATGAAAAAGAATGATGTTATCTCATTTTGCACCCAAAGAAATTTTTCAAGAACGTTCTTTGAGGATATCAGTGTGAAGACAAATCAGGTGAAGAACACAATGATAATAGGCGGTGGCAAGGCGGCTTATTATCTTGCAAAACGTCTTATTGGCATGGGGATCAACGTCAAGATAATCGAGAATGACAGACAGCGCTGTGAGGATCTCAGCGTGCTTTTGCCAAAGGCGATAATAATAAACGGTGATGGCACTGACGAGGAACTTCTGAAGGAAGAGGGCATAGAGTATGCAGAGTCATTTGTGGCTCTCACGGGAATAGACGAAGAAAATATCTTGCTCACTCTTCATGCCAGACAGGTGTCAAATGCTAAGACTATCACAAAGATAAACAGGATAAACTTCAAGGACGTTATAAGCAGACTGGACCTTGGAAGCGTAGTATATCCAAGATATATCACCTCTGAGGCGATAATAGCCTACGTCCGTGCGAAGAACGAATCGGGAGATAGCAATATCGAAACGCTGTATCATTTGTTCGATCATAGAGTAGAAGCTATCGAGTTCAAGGTGGATCAGGAGTCAGAGGTCACAGGTACACCGCTTCAGGCTCTTGATTTAAAAAGACATTTGCTTGTGGCGTTCATAAACCGAAACGGCAAGATCATTATCCCGAGCGGTCAGGATACTATAGAGAGGGGCGACACTGTAATGGTCGTCACTACTCATACGGGATTTAACGATATCACTGATATTCTGAAATAGCGGAGGAAATATGAACAGCTCGATCATTCGATATATTTTAGGAAACGTTATGCGAATGGAAGCCTGCTTTTTGCTGCTGCCTTGTATAGTGTCGCTGGTTTACGGGGAAGGCGTGGGACTTTATTATCTTGGAACAGCCATTGTGTGCCTTGCTTTTGGCGTGGTAATGGCTTGGAAAAAGCCTAAAAACTATGTGTTTTATCTCAAAGAGGGTTGTATAGCAACATCTTTGAGCTGGATAGTTATGAGCCTTGTTGGGTGTATGCCTTTTTGGATAAGCGGAGAGATACCAAGCTTCACGGATGCTATGTTTGAAACAGTTTCCGGCTTTACAACAACTGGTGCTTCGATCCTTACCAATGTTGAGGCGCTTTCTCATACTGCACTTTTTTGGCGAAGTTTCACGCACTGGATAGGCGGTATGGGAGTTTTAGTTTTCCTGCTTGCTATCATACCGCTGAGCGGTGGCTCAAATATAAATCTTATGAGGGCGGAAAGCCCTGGACCATCAGTGGGCAAGCTTGTTCCAAAGATGAAATATACCGCAAGGATACTTTATATAATCTATTTTGGCATGACCATATTGGAATTTATTTTCCTTATTATTGGCAAAATGCCTGTGTTTGACAGCATTTGTACAGCCGTTGGAACGGCAGGCACGGGTGGTTTTGGAGTCAAGAACGACAGCTTAGGAAGCTATTCGCCATATTTGCAGTGGGTGGTTGCCATTTTCATGATACTGTTTGGCGTGAATTTTAACGCATACTATTATATTATATACAGGCACTTTAAAAAGGCATTCAAAATGGAGGAAGTACGGTGCTATTTTGCTATAATCCTCATTGCCACAGCTATAATATTCGCAAATATCCTCGACCGCTGTGTTAGCATTTTTGACGCACTCACAAAATCAGTATTTCAGGTGGCGTCGCTCATTACAAGTACGGGCTTTTCAAGCACTGACTTTAATCTGTGGCCTCAGATATGCCGGACGGTGCTTGTACTTATAATGTTCATAGGAGCTTGCGCAGGCAGTACGGGCGGAGGTATAAAGGTATCAAGAGTGATCGTGCTTTTCAAGACAATGATAAAGGAGCTTCACTCATATATACACCCAAAGAGCATACGCAAGGTAAACCTTGACGGCAAACCGGTTGAGCATGAGATAGTACGTTCTATAAATGTTTATATCGTAACATTCGTGATAATTTTTGCTTCATCAGTTTTTATGGTGGCATTTGATGGTAAAGATCTTGTAACAAACTTTACTGCTGTGCTGACAACCATCAATAACATGGGACCTGGTCTTGCGGAGGTAGGTCCAGCAGGCAACTTTTCAAACTTCTCTGTTTTTTCAAAGTTCGTTTTCATGTTCGATATGCTTGCAGGCAGATTGGAGCTTTTCCCTCTGCTGATACTTTTCCACCCCTCTGCATGGAAAGATCTTATTTCTAAAAGGGCGGAAGCAAGAAAATTCTGATAACATAAAAAGGACGGCTCAAACCGTCCTTTTTTCATTTTACAGCCTTTTTGAACTGCTGTTCATATTTATGCTTGGTCGCTATTCCGCCTCTTATATGTCTTTCACGTTTGTTTTCCTCAAGGACCTCTTTTACGCTTTTGAAAAGCTGAGGAGAGATTTTCGGCAGACGTTCTGTCAGATCCTTATGTACAGTGGATTTGCTTATGCCAAATTCCTTTGCCGCACAGCGTACCGTGGCTCTGTGTGCCGCAACATATTCTCCAAGCAGCACACATCGTTCCTTTTCGGATCCATTCATTGTTCACACCCCATTAAATTTTTCTGTAGTAATCTATATGCTGTTCCTTACTTCATTATTACTTGACGTTCTTTCAGACTTTACAAAATAATTGCCGATAATCAAATATTTTTATGCAAAATGCTTGAAATCACACTGGGAATGTGCTATAATGTAAGTGTGATAGAGATACTGTCACAGAATATGAACGAAACGAGGGGATAAGGGCAATGAAACTTAATTTTATCGGTGCAACACATGAGGTAACGGGAAGTTGTACATATATAGAAGCCTGCGGAAAGAGATTTCTGGTGGATTTCGGAATGGAGCAGGGCGTTGACTATTTTGAAAATGCGAAGATACCTTGTCCTCCTGGAAATATAGATTTTGTATTGCTGACTCATGCTCATATAGATCATTCAGGTCTGCTTCCACTGTTGGCGGCAGGCGGCTTTGCTGGACAGATACACGCAACTGAGGCCACTTGTAATTTATGTGAGATAATGCTGAGAGATTCAGCACATATTCAGGAGTTTGAAGCTGAGTGGAGAAGCAGAAAGGGCAAACGTAAGGGCACTGGCGAGGTGTCGCCACTCTATACTATGGCAGACGCAGAGGCGGCTATTGCTTGCCTTTGCCCACACCCATACAGTGAGGTGACGGAGATATCCGAGGGCATAAAGGTACGCTTTATTGACGCAGGTCACCTGCTTGGCTCATCAAGCATCGAGATATGGCTCAAAGAGAACGGTGAAGAACGTAAGATCGTATTTTCGGGAGATATAGGAAACCTTAACCAGCCTCTTATAAGAGATCCGCAGTATATAACGGAGGCGGATTATGTTGTAATGGAGTCCACATATGGTAACCGTCGCCATGATAAGCCGAAGGACTATGCAAAGAGTCTTGCAGAGGTCATTCAAAAGACCTTTGATAGGGGAGGAAACCTTGTTATACCGTCATTCGCAGTGGGCAGAACACAGGAACTGCTGTATTTTATAAGGCATATCAAGGCGGAGAATATGGTGACTGGACATGGGGATTTTCCTGTGTATGTGGATTCTCCACTTGCTATCGAGGCAACGCAGATATTCAATAAAAACAAAAATTCATGCTTTGACGAGGAAGCAATGTCCTATGTGAACAAGGGCATAAATCCTATCACTTTCAGCGGACTTAATATCGCTGTCACAAGTGACGAGTCAAGAGCCATAAACTTTATCGACACACCTAAGATAATAATTTCCGCAAGCGGTATGTGTGAGGCAGGCAGAATAAAACACCACCTCAAACACAATTTGTGGAAGCCTGAAAACACCATACTTTTTGTGGGCTATCAGGCTATGAATACCCTTGGAAGAAGTCTTGTGGAGGGTGCAAAAACTGCAAAGCTTTTCGGTGAGGAAATTGTTGTCAGGGCTGAGATACTGGTGCTGCCAGGCGTGAGCGGTCACGCTGACGTTGACGGTCTGGACAGGTGGATAAAAAGCTATGAAAAGCCGCCTAAGAAAGTCTTTGTCAACCACGGCGAGGATTCAGTTGCCGAGGCGTATAAGGAGCATCTGCGCAACGATTTCGGGCTTAACGCCTTTGCACCATACAGCGGTGCGGAGCTTGACCTTATAAGCGGCGAGTTCAAAAACACGACCCCTATAAAGATAGTCAAGAAGACAGGTGCGTCCCCTAACTATCAGCGTCTGCTCAGCGCTCTTGACAGGCTGACGGCTTTGGTAAACAAAAGCTCAGGTCTTACGAATAAAGACCTCGCAAAGCTCACTGATACCATAAATAATATCTGTGCGAAGTGGAACGATTAGCCTTTGCTCCACATATAATATGAGATACAGGGCAACACTGCACGCTTTATGTGTGGTGTTGCCTGATGCATACGAAAGGAACAAACCACACAATGAAAAAGATACACGTCAGTGCTATAAACAGAAAGGTCAGAGATGACGAAAAGCTTTTTGTTGAAGAGTGCGACAGAAAATATAATGAAAAGCTCGTTGCCATTGCAGACAGCATCGAGGAGCATCAAAAGGAGAAGCCTATATTGCTTTTGGCAGGTCCGTCAGGGGCGGGCAAGACCACAACAGCGTTGAAAATAGAGGAAATACTTGACAGCAGGGGGATACACACCCACACTATCTCTATGGACGATTATTTTCTTCCATCGGACAGCTTCACCGCTGTTATAGGAGAGGACGGAAAGCCTGACTATGAATCTCCTGACAGAATAGACCGAAAGCTTCTTTATGAGCATATGGAAAAGATAAACAGCGGTGAGGAAGTCGTTCTGCCGAGAAAGACTCAGACGAAACAAAAACGACATAGTTGTTTTTGAGGGTATCCATGCCCTTAACCCGGAGGTCACAGGTGCGGCAGGAGATTATGCAAGATGTATGTACGTCAGTGTAAGAAGCAGACTCGAATTGAAAGACGGTGAGCTTCTGCATCCTTGCTATATCAGGCTTATGCGCAGACTTATAAGGGACGGATTTTTCCGTGGCAGAAGTGCAGCGGAAACACTAGATATGTTCGACAGCGTTGAGGCTGGCGAGAACAAGTATATAATGCCATACAAGCACAGGGCTGAGTTTTCAGTGGATACTTTTCACGCTTATGAGCCTGCCTTGTATAAGAACTATCTTTTGGATACACTGCGACGTGAGAGCAGGAGCTATAAGGATTTTGAGGAGATAGAGCCGGTGATGCTCGAAAGTGTGCCTGTAAATTCCCTTGCAAGGGAGTTTGTAGGTGAAAGCAGCTATAGATACTAAGACGATAAAACGCCGTCGGAAAATGACGGCGTTTTGCTATGCTTGCTTGACTTTTTTTATAAAAAGTAGTAAAATGAAATAAGGTAAGTACAGGTATTTTTGAAAACGTTTTCCTGAACGTGATCATTGAATAAAAAATTAGTGGGGATAAAAATGAATTTTGATAATGATTTGATGCTTTTCTTCCGAACGATATATGAAGATTCGGAGAATATGGACGAATGCAGTGCCAAGGTGAAAAGTGCTGTGGCTGCTGTGGCAGACAAGCTTGACATCGTCAGAGCGGAGCTTGCAGTGAAAATGCCTGCAACAAAGCTTTGTGAGGATGGAGCAGATATGCTCATGGTGCTTTATGACAGAGAGAAGGACGTGGAAAACAAGCCTTTTGAGGCAAGTTTTCCTTTGTTTGAAGGCGGCTTTATAACAGTGACCTTTTATTCTGGTAATTCCAATGGCTTTGATAACGAGCAAAGGAATATCGTAGAGATAATCGCAAACACTGTTTTTACCCAATTTAACAGGGTAATTATGCAGGAGCTTGTTACTCATGTTATAAAAACGGATATCGAAACAGGTGCAGCAACTTTAGACGCTTTGATAAATTACGCCGGTATGCTTATAGCGCAAAACAGGATAGAGGATTTCAGTATAATCTTTTTCAATATACATAACTTCAAATATGTAAATAAGGTATTAAATTACGAACAGGGCGACGTTGTTTTGCGTAATTATACAAAGACAATATACCGAAATCTTTCAGATGGTGAGATGATCACAAGACTTGGCGGCGATAATTTCGTTATGCTTGTAAAGAACGAATCGCTCAGAGAATATATTGATATGCTCAGCTTTATGAACATAAGGTATGACGATGGCAAAGTATCAAAGGATTTTATTTTTAGTGCAACCATCGGATATTCGTCAACTGTGGGTATAAGATATCCAAGAGAAGTAATGGCTCGTGCGAGCATTGCATATTCTGCTGCAAGACGAGTTGGTGCAGGCCATGTAATGGAGTATTCCGAAAATATAAAACAAGAACTGATGAAAATTCAGGGAGTGCTGTCAAACTTCATGGCTGGGCTTATGGCAGGTGAGTTCGAGGTGTATTATCAGCCAAAGGTACGCATCGAAACCAAGGAGATATTTGGTGCAGAAGCCCTTGTACGTTGGCATAGAAAGGGAAGGTTATCAGCACCGGTGGAGTTTGTTCCGCTTCTTACGAATGACGGAAGCATAATAAAGCTTGACTACTATGTGCTTGAAGAAGTTTGCAAATGGCTGAGAAAACGCATAGATATGGGTTTTGAACCCTTGAGGATATCAGTGAATTTTTCGAGGAAGCACCTGGAAGAAAAAAATATGATAGGCAATATAGTTGCCTTGATCGACAAATACGAGCTTGATCACCAGCTTATAGAAATAGAGCTTACTGAAAGCGAGGATTATCAGAATTTTGAGCTTATCACAGAGATTGTGAATGGTCTGAGAGCTAATGGTATCGTCACATCTATGGACGATTTTGGTACTGGCTTTTCATCGCTCAATATGATAAAGAACGTTGATCTGCAGGTAATAAAGATAGACAAGTCCTTTATTCCTCTTGAAAAGGATTATGAGGGCAAGGATAAAGATCTTATAATGTTCTATTACATTATAAAAATGGTTAAAAAGCTTGGCAAGGAAACTATCGCCGAGGGAGTTGAAACTGAGCAGCAGCTTGACTATCTCAGAGAAGTTGGCTGTGACGCTGTTCAGGGCTTTGTGTTTGACAAGCCTCTGCCTGCGGCTGAGTTTGAAAAACGTCTTGCCTGCGGTTATAACTGATAAATAAAAGGACGAACATTTTGTGTTCGTCCTTTTTTCTGCATGAATGAAAACAGCCGCAAAACCGCATTTTATTATGAGTTTTGTACATCTTTGCTGAGTATCTCCTCTATGTTCTCAAAAATAAATTCCTGCGCCTGCTTTGGAAAAAGTATCGTTTTGTAGCTGTTTCCAAGCTGTGATATTTTTTCACGCTCTATTATTCCTGCTTCAGGGGAAAGTATTGTAGTTTCAAGAAAGCCCCTGCCGTTTGCACCGTCTTTTGCAAGATAATTTTCACCTATGAGCCATTCTTTTATGGCAAGTTTTATGCTTCTTATATCGCCGTCTGTGCCGAGCTGATAGAAAATGCTGTCGCATACTTCTGAAAGGGTCATATCCTGTTCTTTGCCTGAAAGCTCACCTGCGTGGGCGATTATATATTCCTTTGTGCTTTGACCGCCAACCGCATTTTGCTTTTGCAGATAGCCCTCTGGGATATATTTATAACCCGAAGCAGCGTCAGGATTTTCCTTGAGATATTTCTGTATCTCAGCTACAAAGTATCTTCCATAACGTTCCTGCTTTGACTTTCCCACCCCTGAGATATTCAAAAGCTCCGTCTGCGTCTTAGGCAGCTTTATACACATATCACGCAGTGAAGCGTCTGTAAGAATGATATATGCAGGCAGACTCGCCTGTGTCGCAAGCTTGCTCCGCACAGCTCTGAGCCGTCCGAAAAGCTCCTTGTCAAATGTCGTAACTTCGTCCCTGCCGATCTTTGTGACCGTTTCGCTCTTTGGCTTTTTCTTTGGAAGGCGTATTGTAATAGTCTTTTTGTCCATTAATATCTCTGCAGACCTTCTGGTAAGTGTAAGCACAGAAAAATCCCCGTGTGAAGTCTGTGTGATGTAATCATCAGCTTCAAGAAAAGCTATGAGCCTGCGGATATATACCTGCGTGGAGTCTTTCATTATGCCGTAGGTTGAAAGAGTGGAAAGGTCAAAACGCTTTACCTTTTCGGAGTCTGAGCCTTTAAGTATCTGTGCTATGACACCTGCTCCAAAAGAAAGGTTTCGCTGGTGAAGTCTATAAATGCAGGAAAGCACTTTTTGGCAATCTACAGACACGTCAACTTCTTCTGTTTCTCCGAAATCACCCAAACAGCCTGAGCAGTTCTGACAAGGCTTGTCCTGCTTCTCACCGAAATATCCAAGGATAAACTCTCTCAGACAGCCGTTTGTGTTGCAGTAATCGGTCATCTTTTTCAGACGCATAAGATCACGTTTGCGTATCATTTCAAGAGTGTCATCGTCAAGGTCGGGATTGTCATGTGAATTGTTTATAAGAAACTTGTTGGTCGCAACGTCCTGACCGCTGTAGAGCAAAATGCACTTTGCTTCGTTTCCGTCACGTCCCGCTCTGCCTGCCTCCTGATAATAGCTTTCAATATTCTTAGGCATATTGTAATGTATGACATAGCTCACGTTTGATTTGTCTATTCCCATGCCGAAAGCATTGGTCGCCACCATGACCTGGACACGGTCAAAAATAAAATCATCTTGATTTTTACGCCTTTCCTCATCAGAAAGTCCTGCATGATAGCGTGAAGCGTTGTAGCCGTCGGCACAGAGCTTTTCACACACGCTCTCAACATTTTTTCTTGTGGAGCAGTAGATTATTCCGCAGTTGTCCTTGTATTTCTCAACTATCCTCACTGCTTCACTGTATTTGTCATGAGGGTGAGAAACGCCAAAGTAGAGATTTTTTCTGTCAAAGCCTGTGGTTATGGTGAAAGGGTCACGTAGTTCAAGCATTTTGATAATGTCTGCTTTTACTTCTGCGGTGGCAGTGGCGGTGAATGCACTGACTATGGGACGGTAGGGAAGTTTACCAAGAAACTCGGGTATCTTCATATAGGAAGGTCTGAAATCCTGTCCCCACTGAGAAACGCAGTGGGCTTCGTCCACCGCAAGCATGGATATCTTCACCGACGAAGCCAGTGACAGAAACGATCCTGTCATCAGCCTTTCAGGTGCAACATATATTATCTTGTACATACCACGGGCGGCGTTTGATATAGCCATTTCATACTGTGCCGCCGTCAGTGAGGAGTTCAGATACGCTGCCCTCACTCCAGATTGTATCAGCGAGTTCACCTGATCTTTCATAAGGGATATGAGCGGCGAAACAACTATAGTTATCCCGTCAAACATAAGAGCAGGTATTTGATAGCACATAGATTTGCCTGCGCCTGTTGGCATAACTCCAAGGCAGTCACGCCCTGCAAGTATGCTGTCTATTATCTGCTCCTGACCGTTTCTGAACTGAGAGTGCCCGAAAAAGTCCTGAAGCACTGAATACTTATTGCGAAAATCTGTCATTTTATCCTAACTTTCCATTGTGTGTATGCTTATATTATACTACCAAAAACCAGCTAAGTCAAACAGATATACAAAATTCCATGCACGATTTTGTAACATCTTTTCCTTAGTCGCTATTGTAATTTTATCGGGATTGTGTTATAATAGGCTTGGTAAATAATTAGTTATAAAAATATAAAAAATTAACAAATCTCCAAAGGAAGGGTTGTCTGAACACAGTCGTATATTCAGGCATGGTGAAGATCATGGATATGGAAAATAAATTGTGGCAAAGCTATTTTGGTGCTGTCTGGGGAAAGGTTTGTTCAATATGGCACAATATCGGCGGGTTTGTTATGGACGAGAAAAGCGGAGAGTTTTATGCCGATGAAAACTGTCGTGCTCTTATGGGACTTAGAGAGAACACAGATTATGACAAGTTCAGAGATATAGTTGCATTGAACGGCGGAGGACGAGATCTTGGTCTGCCGTTGTGTATAGAACTTCTTGACACTCCAAGTGGCATTGCCGCCGGAATAGTGTATCTGTCGAAAGAATATATGTCAAAAAGTGTTTTTGAAGGGCTCGACATTATACCACAATCAGAGCTTGTAAGACTTCCTGATGGAATGACACGCTCATCATTGCTTGCTCTTGTAAGATTTGATGGAGCAGGGAAGCTTTTGGATTCAGACTACTGCATAGGGGAGGCACTTAAGGCGGCTGTTGCGGTTTTGCCTGAAAATACTGTGACGGCATTCAATTCAGACGGTCAGTTTTGGATATATGTTCCACGCTTTGGAGGTAAGCCTGAGGAGTTTGCTGACAATATACGTAAAGCGGTGAAGGAGTGTTGCCTGCCAGATGAATTTGGAGTGAGATCATCTTCGAATCATTCGCTGTCTGTGACGGCAGGCATAAGCAGCGGCTTTGAAGTGCCAGCAAGACTCATGCACGCAGCAGGCTTTGCACTCTATGAAGCTAAGGCAAAGGGTGCAGGCAGTATTTGTTGCTTTGATCCTGAAAAATATGCAAAGCAGAAGAGTGATATTGAGAGTATCAGGGCTTTTTCAGAGCTTCTTGATAAAAATCTGTTTACATATCATTTTCAGCCTATCGTTAGTTCTTCAACAGGCGAGATAGTCGCTTATGAAGCGCTTATGAGAACAAAGGGAAATATAGCACTCAATCCGCTTCAGATACTCAACTGTGCTAAAAATTTCGGCAGACTTTACGATATAGAGAAGGCTACACTGAAAAATACTCTTAAATATCTCAGCAAGCATCAGCTCGATTTTGAAAACCGTAGGCTGTATATAAATTCAATATCATCTCATGCTCTTGACGATAAGGATTTTTATGCGATCGTCAATGACTATGGCGAACTTCTTGAAAAGGTCGTTATCGAAATGACAGAGCAGACAGAGATCAGCGAGGACGACCTCGATAGAATAAGGGTGCGTCTTGAAAAGAACAATATGAGCCTTGCTATTGACGATTACGGCACAGGCTATTCAAATACATCGAATCTTCTGCGATATGATCCTGAGGTGGTAAAGATAGACCGTTCCCTCATTTCTGGCATTGACCAGAATCCTAAGGCTCAGAAGATAGTTTCAAAAATGGTGGAATATTTCCATTCAAGCGGATATACCGCACTTGCAGAGGGCGTTGAAACAAGCGAAGAACTTAAGACCATGATATATTTCGGCGTCGATCTTATTCAGGGTTATTATGTTTCTAAGCCGAAGCCTGTGCTTATCCACGATATCTCGGAAAATATCCGTGAGGAGATAGTGGCTTACAGTATCGAGGCTGGAGATAAAGATAAAAAGGTCTTCCACGCTGAGGATAATGACGTTATCGACCTTGCTGAGATGTATAAAAAAAGATATTCTGACATTTTTCTCGGCACAGGTACATTTACTCTTTCAGGAAAGGCTGAGGACGATCATGCAGTGCCTCTGTCTGTGACAGTTGGTAGTGGCGTTGATTGCGTCATTCACTTGAAAAACGCATGGCTCACTACATATGGGGAACTACCGAACATAAAGCTTGGCACTGGCTCGAGAGTAAGGATAGTGTGCAGCGGTGAAGATCATATAGACGGCAGAGGCATTTATGTCCCTGAGGGATCGTCGTTAGAGCTTGTAGGCTCAGGTGAGCTTTATGTCAGATCAGAGTC
>OMBN01000794.1_pt1 | contig 16026 bp, 18 predicted proteins | sample 1644891 | NCBI WGS metagenome assembly OMBN01 (sample SAMEA103958144, study PRJEB25191) | human gut metagenome | reverse complement strand
CCTCCGGGAAATAGATTCTTGTTTATTTCTTGCATTACTCCTTTCAAAGCACTGGCTTTATCGGTTGCTTTCCTTTCTTTCCACAATACTATGACTAATATGATAGCAACAACTATATCTACTACATTCCAGATTTCTCGCCCCAATGTAATCTTTAAAAATGGTTGAAATAATAAGGCTAGACACACCCATAAGTAAGTTGTCGCATTGTTTTGTTGTTTGTAATGATGATATGCCATTATTGTAAAAACAACTGTAGCCAAATATCTAACTAAAATGAAGTACCCATAAGGCATTGGGAATAGGCATAATAATAATGCCGAAATTAAGATAACTTGTACAGCTTTCATAACCTTTATATGAATTTGATATTAAGAGCGAAATATAAGTCCAACAATAAGAGCTACTATACCTATTATTAGAGCAATAAAAGCATCCATGCCCAAGCCCTTACCACTTGCCATTCTTACTAAAAAGAATTTAGTTATGATTGGTCCCAAAATATAAACGCCTACTATATTTATGAGAAACATCCAATACCAAGTTATATTGAAAATTAAACACTCGGGTATTACCGATAGAATAAATCCACTAATCCAAGGTATAGAAGATAATAATGGAGACGAAAGATATCCAACATAAGATAACGGACCACCATTTTTCAACGTCATGTGACATCCATATACAGAAATGAAACAAATTATTGAAATGATTAAACAAATAGTAGAAAACATAGAATTGAATTTTTGTCAATGTTCTCCCCAACCCCACGGAGAACGTCATTTTATTAAATCATGAAGCGTGGTGCTGACTATGCCACGTCTTAGTTTGAAGGTCCTGAGAAAACCTGAGATACAGATATGGATAGCAGCCCACGCTATAGCGCGAGAACCACTATACTCTCCTTGTATCTCATTTTGAAAGTTTCTCAGGTTTTCAAACTACAAGATAAGCATAACGCTTCTTTCTTTTCTAATATGTCTTGGAGAGAGTTGTCTCAATCCGTTTGCAAAGATATGTAATTTTATTGAGATATAATCAAATACTATCAAGATTACATCTTGAACCCTCGACTTTTTCTTGGTTCTTCCACAGATTGTCGTAAGCCTTGCCTTAATTTCTCCCATTGCTCATTGAACCATTCGCCTATTGGTTGCCTGTTTATTGTCAGTACCAATTTATTATCATCAACTGAACTTTTCTCAACCTTGAAAATATCGTTCTTGATGTCGAATTTTCGTCTGTATTCTTCGGAATAGATTTTTCCATTGCATCTGATAGCTTCTTTCTTTGTTAAAAGACTGTTTATCATATCTTTGGTAAATCCGATAGCATAGCATAGTTTTTCCATTCTCAACATTTCTTTGAGTAATGGAAACCAGTTGAACGCCTTTTCAAGAATAGTATTCAATCGTGATATTTCCTTGTCTTTGGCTTCAAGCTCTTGATTATGTATTCCTTGAAGATTACGAATCTGTTTACCATGCCGTTCCTGCATATGTTGCATCTGAACTTTTAAATCATCAATGCTTTTGTCCCGTTTGGCAATCTCTTGTTGCAGTTCCGCTTTGCTATGTTCCAGCTCTTTCAGTTTTCCACTGCCGAAAAGAGAACCCACTCCACTTGCTATGGCTGTGGCAGCATCGGTGGCTACGCTTTTGAGTTTGTCGGTGCGTATCTCCGATTTCACCTGTTTTAGTTCTTGTTCGGCAAGACTTATCTGTTGTTCTTTGTGTCGCTTGGTTTCATCTATACGTTGCAGTTCGGCTTTCTGTTTCTCTATGATGAAATCGTTTCGCTCCAAATGCTCCTTGCCTGTAATGGTTTTGGATTTTCCACGTTCCATAAATAGGATGTCGGATGCCAAAGTCTGCATTTCCATCATGTCATTATCATTGAGCTTTTGGCTCTTGCCTGTATCGTGATTCATCCAGTCGAAAATAATGTGGGCATGATAATTCGGCTTGAACCACTTTTCACCCACTTGGAAACTCTCCTTGTCCTCTGCATCAGGCTGTCTGTTCAACCAATGCCCCTCGTCCTTGTGCAGGAAGATTTGAAGCGGAGTGATACCCCAACGTCTTTGGCATTCCTCGCCAAATTTCTTCACGTTTGCCAGTGTGGTATTCGGTTTGATGAGCAACACACCCTCACGGATTGGTGAGCATCCTGCCACTTTGATAACCTTGCCGTTCTTTCCCTTGCGTTCCCTTTCCTTTTCCTGCATGGCACGTCCGGTCTTTTCCTTGACCATTTGCTTGATATTGTCATAATGAGTTCGCAGTTCGGGAGTGCCGAAGTCGGGATTTATCCACTGTTCGTTATCGGTGGAAAGTTCGGGAACGACATAGATTCTGGACTCCCCGATGTTACGCATATATTCGGCAGTCCTTCGGTTGTGTGCCTCGCTCGATGCGATGTTGCAAGGCTTGATGTGTATGCTTGATTTTGTTGCCATAGCTTCTTTTCTTTGTTTACAATTGATTTACTTTGCTCGCTTTCGCAGAGGGGTTCTTAGGGGTAACCCATAAGCGGAGATTGCAAAGAGAGGGTCACTCTTTGCTCGGGGTTCTCAGGGGTGAAACGCCCTGAGTGGGTTATTAGGGCAAAGTCCTAATCCCCTCGGGAGAGCCCACAACTACGAAAGCGGAGCGTGTAGTTATAGTGGGCTATAACCGAAAGCCGTTTTTCTTTTTCGGTGACTGGCTGCTCATCCCTTTGACGGATTGGACTTGCCTTTTTCTTTCAACCTGTTTCTGTAAGTATTCGTTCAAGTCCTTGCATCCGCTGTAAGTCTGTGAAGCATCACGGATGTATCGGTCTCTGCCGTATTCCTTGCGGATTTGTAGGAGAGCTTCCATGCCTGCATGGTCGTTGTCAAAAAAGCAGTGGATGCGTTCGTAGCTGCCCAACGGATAGAGAGCCTTGTTTACATTCGATACGGAATTCAATACGATGTAGTCCTGTCCGTCCAACTCCGGATAATTCGGGCAGCTCTCCTGTCTCAATGTTAGAAAGGAGAGGTAGTCCATGAATCCCTCGAATACATAACAGGTATTCCTTGCTTTCCCCGACTGTCTGATGTGGGAGATTTCCTTTGGGGCGATGCAGCCCTTGAAATAGCGGTTGCGGATTTCATATCCACCCAAGCCATTGGGAAAGGCGATGGCAAAGTAGCGCTTGCCGTTGTGGGTGAAACGGGCTTCACTACATTCTCTTTTCGCCAGTTCCATGTTAATTCCTCTACCTTGCAAGTAGGCAAGTAGGGCAGGGGACGATAACGAAACAATCTCCAACTGTTGGAAGCTCGGCTCGGAAGAGTTTTGCTTGCCAAAAGAGAAAGATACCGGGCGCACATGCGGTGTCTGCTCCGCTATCCGTTTCAAGATGTAAGGTACATGGTCGGTAGCGTACAGATGTGCAGCCAGTGCAATGATGTTTCCGCCCTTTCCCAAACCGAAATCATACCATTGTTCACGTTCGGTATTCACTTTGAACGATGCTTCACTCTCTTCCCTAAACGGAGATTTGTACCAAAGGTTGATACCTTGTTGTTTTACTGGTGAATAACCTAAGCTGTGCAGGTAGTCGGCTATTCGTATGCTCTTAGCTTCTTCTATTGTCATTTTCTTACAGATTTGTAGGTGAATGAAAAAATGATGATTTGATGAATTTGAAATGTAATACGCTGTTAAACAGGATTATATCGATTCATCTTTTTCTCATCAGATTGCTTGCCAAAAGAAAAATGATGTTTTCTTTTTTCATCAGCAATCGTTGTTGATGAGTGTTTGATGAATACATATCTATCTGTAAGGCAATATGTTACTTCCCTTATTCATCATTTCATCAAAATAATTAGATAGTGGTCAGTTGTTCTTTCGTTACCGTATAAAACCGACCAGTTTTCCTTTTCGGCTCATAGTGGCACTCACGATGGGGTGCGAACTCATAAGCGGTGTAGGATAGCGAATTGTGTGCGGAAGTAAGTTTCCATACTTCCTGCACAACTTTTCTCACTTGATACTTTTCAACCTTGACCTGTGAATAGAGTAGCAAGGTTACAAGGTCGTTCAGGCAGAATGATACGCTTTCCACGTTCATGTTCGACATGATGTCAAGCAACAACTCGGTCATTTCTATTTCCAGTCGGTTGCGGTTGCTTCGGATTATTTTCTGCAAGGCTGCGGTATGTGTCAGTCTTGGGTTGAACCACATACGGCTTTCCTGTGTTGTGGATAGTTCCCTTTGGGTCAGGAAATAAAGAAATGCGGGTATTTCCGCTTTTAGCTTTTGCAGAAAGTTGGTATCATCACTCTGCAACGGCATTATCTTCCGCACCCAGTAGCGTGTTTCTCCTGCGTCTATGAGTATGGGCAGATATTCATTGTTGGAACATAGCACGAACTTGGCAAAGAAAGCAATCTCCGTTCGGTCTTTGCCTTTGGCTTCCACCTTGTAGGTGAAAGTGGTGCTCAGGTTTTTCAACCGTTCGCTGTCTTCCCTACGGTTGAGCAAAACTTCGTCCACAACGATTAGCAGCTTTCCTGACCAGTCGGAATTGAACTGGCTGCGGAAATCCTCGCTGGTGTTGAAAGTCACGTTGTTCTCAAACACGGCTTTCAGGAAGTTCAAGAACGTGCTTTTGCCTGTGTTGCGTTCTTCTGAAACAAGTAGGACAATAGGCAGCTTCTGTGTCGGCTGTAGATACAGCAGTTGCATATAGTCCATACCCAGCTCGTATTGTTCCCCGAAGATGTGCCGCATCAAGGATTGGATGTGGGAGAAGTCCCCCTGCTGCGGTTTATGCTCTATAGGCTCGTAAAGGTTCAGAAATCCCTCAATCTCCTTTTGGTAGTTCAGATGATTGGGAACGGTGCAAAAGCCGTCATACTTGGGGACGGTGGCAAGATAGTTCTTTCCATAGTCCTGCCGTAATGTGCTGTTGTTCCATACGACACGTTTCTTCTCATAACCGCCATTGGCGCATGGCTGATTGACCACCTTGTACAAAGTTGTTCCTACGCGCATATATTCTTCCTCCTTCATAGGCTTAGATTAAAGGGTTGTGTTCACCTAAGATTCTCTGAATGTCGGATTGGCGGTATCTGACCTTGTTTCCAACCTTTACAGGCTTCAGATAGTTTTTTTTAGACCAGTGCCAGAGTGTGGTATCACAAACACCGCACATCTTTTTCACTTCCTCTTTGGTTAGATACTTCTCCTTTCTTGCTTCCGCAATGGCGGTAGAAAGTTCATGCTTCGCACGGCTGATTAACTGGTTGGAGAATAATAGCAAATCTTCTCCTGTTACTTCCAACTTGATGTTGCCGTTCCCGTTTTGGATAATTGCCAATAAGTCTGTCATAGGCTTTTTGAAACTGCCGGTTGTAAGACTTCCCGTTTCGGCAGTATTATAAACGAAAAGCCACTACCCCGATTAGGATAGTGGCGCAAATATATAATGAAAATCAATCGTAAAACAATGATATTCAATTCGCTAAATTCGTAAAAACGAAGAGCGAATTAAACGAGTTTCAATTGGATAGATAGGCTTTCAATTCCTCGATGGCTTCATGGTCTTCACCAATGTCTTTTACCAGTTTCTTGCTGTTTCCAAACGGAGAAGTGAGATTTCTGTATGCTTTCTGGATGCCTCTTTCGTGGACGATTTCTTGTTCCTTGAACTGCTCGTACAGTGCGTTTCTGAAAGTCTTGATGGGACACTTCCGCATGAATCGGTATTCCACCAGTGCGATAAACAGTCGTGCTATATCTGTTTCCGTAGCATGGGTTTTCAATCGTGTGCCAATTCTTTCAATCAGTATGTCATGCTTTTCTATCAGAAGTTCTGGCAACGTGCGTGTGTCGGCTTTGCGTCCTGCGGTCTTTGGCTGTTCTTCCTGCAACATATCTGTTTCTTCCTCGTCCATGTCTTCATCTTCTTCTATTGCCCATTCCACGAGAGAGTTTTCCTCAATGGCTTTCTGTTGCTTCCTGAATACTTGCCAGTCCTCTTTGGTTCTCATGCCATTGGCGATGCTTTTTCTGATAATGAATTTGACCATGCCGGAAACAAGCCATTTGTATAAGGTGGGAATATCCTTTCTTTTGGTCAGTTCCTCACCCTGTTCCACCATGCACTCATAGCTTCGTCCGTAATAGAGCCATGCAAGCATGGCAGGAACAATGCTTCTCTTGTTCGGGGTATGAAACTCATTCACTATCTTCTCGGCAAGGTCTGATTGTAAAAGAACATTTTCCAGTTCCTCGAAATCAGGGTTTCTATCATCGCCTATTCTCTTGCGTGCTGCTTCTTTATATTTCGGAACAAGCCTTACAGCCGTATTGAAAATATTGAAGAACCCTTTGAACTTCTTGTCGTTCATTTCTTCTACAAAATCGGCATATTCATTCGGATGGCTGTCGAGCCATTCCTTTATCAGTCTTTTGAAATTATCATATTCCTGTTGTCCCATACAAGTATCAGTCTAATAGTTTTACAAGGTCTTTCTTCATTTCTTCGTCAATATCCCTGTATCGTCTGAAAGCTTTGCTTCCCTCCTTGTGTCCCGACAGTGCAGAAACAAGGTTCGGGTCTTTCACTTTTTTATAGATATTGCCGATAAACGTACGTCTTGCCAGATGGCTGCTTGCCACTTCATAAATAGGTCGTTTGATTTCGTTGTGCGTCAACGGGTCTAAGATTGTTACGATGCGGTCAACTCCAGCTAATTTGAATATCTTTTTTATGGCATCATTGTACTTTTGCTCGGATATGAACGGCAACAGTTTCCCCTCATATTCTTTGTAGCGTTCAAGGATTTCTTTCGCTTTGTCGTTAAGTGGAACACGTACCGTAACCGGATTCCCCTCTTTGGTTTTCTTGGGAATATATTCTATGGCTTCATTGACCACATTTAGTTTGGTCATTCGGTACAGGTCGCTCACCCTGCATCCTATCAGTGTCTGAAATATGAATATATCCCTCTGTATTGCCAGTTGTGGGGTGGCAGAAAGGTCTGCATTAAAAATCCTGTCCCTTTCTTCGAGTGTTATATAATAAGGTGTACCATATGTACACTCCTCTATCGGAAACTTGTCGAAAGGTCTGTTTGTGGTGCGTTTGTTATCGAAGCACCACAGGAAGAATGTGCGTATTCTTGAAAAACAGTCTATCAGCGTGTTCTTGCTTCTGGGCTGTGGTGTCCTCTTTTCGGGAATGGCTTCATAAATGCTCGGGTAAAGTTCATAATACTGGTATTCGTTCTGAAAGAAATCCCACATATCCCGAAGCGTGTCAGGTGTTACCAAATCCACATCAAGGATAAAGCCCTTTTGTCCTCTCTTTGTAGCCCTTACATATAGTTCATAACGCAGTAAGGCTCTTTTGACAACCCGGAAATTTTTCTTTCGTACTTCCGACAAAGGGTGCTTGTTTAGAAATTCATCGAATAGTTCTCCAATGGTAGGCTTGATAACCACTTCCTCCGGCAAAAAATATTTTTCAGGATGGTAAAATTTATCAAGTGTTGTTTTTAGCCATTCTTTGTCTATTGCTTCCTTTTCTTGTTGATATACCTTCTCGATATAGGTTTTCAACTGGCGTATCTCTTCATTTATATGGGTACGCATTTCTTCATTGCAGACAGTTTTCGTTTTTACACATTCGTCTTTATCATCCCATAGATTGGGATTGATGGCTAACTGAGTAGGAGCAACGGAGTCTAACTGCCTTCCGTTTCTAAAACGAACATAGATTGTAGCCATGGATTCTGTATCATATCGTTTGGCTGCTTTTTTAATGATAAAGGTTACTTTCATAGACTTTCAGGTTGAATTTTACTCTGCTGCAAATATAGATATTTTCCCCACATTTTCCCCACATCTGCTAAATATTTTGCAATTCGATTAACTTGGATTAAAATTTAATATGATTATAACATATTGAAATACAGTGTAATTGCGGCGTTTTTCCGCATTTTTCTTTTTACCCACATTTTCCCCACTTTAATTATTTCAAATGCGGGTCTGGGTACTGAGGCGGAGAAAGTTGAAAAACTCTCTCCGCTTTTCTTTTCTACTCCTCGTAACTCGTTGGTTTGCTGATAGATTAAATCAAGAACTTTATTGTAAGAATTGGTTCGATATGTTTTTCCGTCAAATTCGATTTTTTCGGGAAACATCGAACTTATTAGTTTAATCTTCACCCCTACAGACGCATTTCTTATATAGCTATCTATATTGTTTATCAGATTGATAGAGTAGTTTAGTTTTGGTTCGATATTACTACGGTTAGGGTTCTCACGCATTTCAACTTGTTGTTGTATGGTTGAGGCTTCTTTGGTGTATCTCTCCAACATTCTGTTATATTCTTCTTTGGTTAAATCTCCGTCCAGATATTTATCTTCAATGCTGTTGATGCGTTTTTGGACGGTAGAAAGTTCATTTTGCAGTGCTGCTACTTCTTTTTTACTTTCTCCTTTGCGTTCACTTTGCAAATCCTTTAGAATTTCGTTATACAAGTCCAATACCGTTTTATTGGGCTTTAATTGGGCTGTGTATCGAGCGAACTCTTCGTTTACGTTCTCTGCTCTCATTCTTATATGTTTTTGATTGTTACAACAAAAGTAGTAGGTGTATTTGCCGCCATTGCCCGAACTTGTCGCACCAGTTAGGGCACAACCACATACGGGACAGATTAAAAACTTCCGCAAATACAAATCGGGATTTATGGCTTTGGATAGTTTGGGTGTTTTCTTTCTTTTACCGTCCAAAATCTCTTGAACTTTATAGAATGTTTCTTCGTCTATAATTGCTTCATGTTCACCGTTTACATAATATTCGGGTTCTCCTTTGTATGCTGGCACACGTATTTTGCCAATGTAGAATTTATTACGCAACATTTCAAGAAATGAACTTTCAGGTATATTATATCCTTTTCTTGCAAATTTTCTACGGATATAGCAAGGTGTTTCAATATCTTTAGCCACTTCTTTAAACATGGCTTGTATAAATGGTGCTGTATTGGTATCTATTTCTACATGGGTTTCATGTTTGCTAATACGTACATTCTTATATCCTCTTGGTGCTTTATTAGCACATTTTCCTTTTGCCAATGTTCCATGAATACCGTCCATTGTATCTTTTGACCTTTTGATGTTGTCGCATTGTGCCTGTACTCCAATAATAGGGGCCAGGTGTCTGAATTGAAGTCTAAAGGTGCTTCAATTGCATTTGGTTCAACTCCCGATTTAAGTAATTCTTTTAGGTTCTCACTGGCACTGATAATGTCTCGTGAATATCTATCCCACTGCAAGAATAGTAATTTGTTTACTCTACCTTTGTTTTTACGTATATAATTCATTATTCCTTGTATGATAGGGCGTTTTTCAAATGTTTTAGCACTCTCATCCTCTCTGTATGGGATATTGTTAATGATGTTATATCCCATTTGGTTACAATATTTCCGTAGGCGTTCTTCTTGTACGTCTAAGCTGGCTCCTAATGTTTGTTCGTCTGAACTTACTCTGCAATATATTATTACATTCATAATTCTTGTTTTTTAGTTAATTCTATTTTTTCATTCTCTATCTGCAATTCTGCTAATAGGTATAGATACTGTCTAATTATTTTTACTTTCTCATTATCGTATTTCTTTTTACCTTTATTGAGTATTGTTGCGCATTGTTCCAGTGGTATCATTAGATACTGGTATTATTGTGTTGCAATGTGTGATGCAACTTATTCTTACACATTCAATCAATCCACAAGGCAAGTAAGTGCTTAGGCATGAATGTGCTTCTTGCCCCATATATCATTCATTGTTTGAAGTAAAAGATATTTTTTAAAGTGAATTGATGTACCAACATTGCAAATATACGACCTATAGATACGATTACCACTTTTGATACGTAAATTATGTTAATTGGGTTAATTTTCGCAGGGTGTTGATACTTGTTCCCGTCAGTTTTGAGGTATTTCGCAGTGAGTACCCTCTTTTCAATAATCTTAATTCCTCTGCATACTCTTCCCTCATAGCCTCATCGCTTTTCGTATATCCAACTTTTCGCCCTACCTTACCGCCATTGCTACGGAAATTCTGGTAACCACTTGCAACACGTTCTCTAATAGTCTTGCGTTCCATTCGTGCTACTTCGGCAAGTATAGTAATAAGAAACTGGCTCATAGGGTTGATTTCTCCCTCTGGAGTAAGCGTTTCAATATTATAATTTTGAATGAATACTGATACTTTGTTTTGATTGAGTATCTCTATAGCTTGCAAAACTTGTAAAGTATCACGTCCAAGTCTGGACAATTCGGTTACTAGTACCTTATGTATGTTGTGTGAATTGATATAGTTTATCATATTCATTAATTCTATGCGTTCAGTATTCTTTTTCGCTCCAGATACCTTTTCTGCAAATACAGCCTCAACAGTCCAGTTGTTTGCTGAGGCTAATGTCTGCAAATCATTTATTTGACGTTCATAGTCTTGTGTTGCGTTGGTGCTCGATACTCTTGCAAATATTACTACTTTTTTCATTGTGTTACTTGTTTATGATGCAAAGATAGTGGTGTATATTTAATATAAATCATTTGCAGCGTTAAATAAGGCTAGAAATATGGTAAATATTAAATATTTGTCATTCCTTTGTCAGATAAAAAATAGATAAAATGAAAAATAAGCAAGAAAGGACGGTTATTCATGTAGAAATATCTGGACTTCATTTCTACTTTGGCTCTTTAACTGCCGTTTATACCAAATTCACTCCAGAGCAACTTGGTGTAGCATTGGGGACATTACGAAATTACCGAGTAACAAGTGATAAACCGTATCAAAACAGTAAATGTATTATCCGAAAAGGGATTTTGGTAACAGTACAAAAATCTGTTAGTTAAGTATCATCGTTTGATAGGAATTTAGTATCTTTGCAATGGTAATCATAAAGAGATAAGCCTATGGTATAAAACAGATAAAAGACATATAGAATAGAAAGCGTTAGCTTTTACACTTGCTTTTCAAAATCGCCAATTTTAAAAGTATCCAAGTTGTAAAGTTGATGCCTACGTTGTATTCTACAGCGTGGGCTTTACTTGTTTGGATACATGGTGTTTGGCGATACCAGAAAAGCAGACAAAGTTTAGTCCACGCTTTTTATTTGTCTATACTACAGCAACTTGGACTGCAAAGAAAGTTTCTAACAGAAAAACAAATTTGAATGATTACAGTTTCATATAAGGATTTTATTTCTAATAGTGGAAATATCCAACTAGATAAAATAGAGGACAAGTTACGTAATCTTTTTTTAGTGGATAGTAAGATAAAATTAAAAGAAGTAGATAAAATCTATACCATTGATAATATAAATGATTTTATCCGAGATATATCTTTGTTCTTAAAAGACGAACAAAAATGCAGTGAGGAAAAAAATCAAGATATTAAACAATCCCTGCAAGTAGAACAATCTATAGCGGTGGAACAAGAGGATGACTCCGAGTATAATGTTTATAGAACATGGTGGGGAAAAACATTTGCAATATTTGTTGTGGTATGGCTTATATCTATGTTCACTTCCCATGATTGGGGAACTAAAGACTTTTCTAAAAAGTATTCTTTGAGATATAGTGTTTCATATTCAGAAGTTGAAAGAGTAGTTGGATATGATACACCGATGTTTCCTATTCCATACAAAAGATATAAAATAGAATATAATGACGGAAGCGAGAAAACAATCGGATATAAAGTTTTAGGATTAATTTTTATAACGGATGAGATATGAGTGCAATAAATGGAAAAATAGTAGAACGGATAGTAAATATCCCTGCTAATACTGCCTTTGAATCATTTTCTAAATTTCTTAAATTGAAAAAATATTCTATCGGAGAATCAAACACAACAACTGGGCACCTTGTTTTTAAAACGAGTTTGGGTGGGCTTAGATACATACTCTATAATGGCAACTATATCTTTTCTTGCGACATAATATCATTTGATGAAAATAGAACAAGAATAAAGTTACAAGGTGTATTTAGTTGTGATGCAGAAATAAATTTGTTTGAGTCTCTTTTCAATTCATCTGCAAAATTGGGAGAGAAAATAATTAAAGAATTTGCCAACTATTGTGAAAAGAGATAGGTATATGAAAAGGATTATTTGGATGTTATGTTTATGCAGTTTTTTTATTTATGGCTGTGATAATAAGAAGGAAATCTCAATTTCAACTCCAGAAAAGGATGCTAAAGAAATGTCTGTATATCACAAACAAGTTCTGAAAGGAGAAATGACTATAACTGAATTTGAAAATATCCTTAACTCTAAGGTTAATATGTATATAAAGGATGGAAGAGATAGGGATGAGGTTGCACTCTTTTTAGACTTATCAAAAGAGATTATGCGTAATACCGCTTTAGAATAATCTTTTAGATTAAAGTGATACAAGAAAAAGTGTATCAATAGGTCTTTTGACAGATTATATTGATACACTTTTTGTTTTGACACAGAAGCCTCATCAAAGTAACAGATTACGTATCTTTTCAATTGGGTTTTCGCAGGTTGAGGCTGATGTCATTGCATGATAGACCGTTTCAAATTTTTTCATTCGTTTTGTTGCCCCACTACGTGAACTGAATTTATTCCTAACATCTTGCTCCAGCAGTTTCAAATCACCTTTATACTTTTCAAGAATGATTTTCATTGCCCAATTCTCGTAATCGTCAAAAATAGTGTTTGGTATATTGGCTGTGGAGTTGCCAAAAACCTTGTCAAATAGAGTAAGAATAGGGTTTGTGTCAGAGTTTAGGACACTGGATATTTTGGTATCGGTTAAATTCAGATACTTCATTATCTTTTTAGGCGTGTCTAATGTAATTTCAAATCTGGTTTTCTCTTTGAAATAGTCTATTATTGATTGTGGTTGTGATAGGCTATTTAAAAAGTCTTTATTGTGGCTGGTACATATTTCTTTTTCTTTATTATATAAGGTGATTGTTTCCGTACAATCTTTGGATTTCACATCTTTTGTAAAAGTGATGCCCTCTTTATCGTAATGTGCCCATTTGAAGCGTCTATAGTTGTTTACTTGCGAATTAAGAATGTTCAGAAGATTATCACTTAGAATAAGGCTTGCATCATAAGTTACATCTACTGATGTAATTGCCCCATTTGATAAGATACTATTTACGTCAATATCACAAATATTTAGTTGGTTTATATTGGTTAGACATTCTTTGATAGTATCTCTTGAAATTAAGTCTGGATATTTTTCTTTCAAAATCTTACTGGAAAATTCAAGAGTTAAGGTTTGTTTTATATAACTGACAGCTATATAAAGGTTATAAGGTATATTTATATCATCTTTTGAGCTATAAAATATACCTATTTTCTCCCCACTACGTGAATGAAACATTTCATTAAACTTCACTTTAGTGTTGAGAAGATATTTATAGTTGGATTTAATTTTAATTTTATCAAAAGTGATTAATCGTTTCGTTTCATATTGCGATTTCATTAAAAAAATTAAAGTTATTCTTTTATTCTTGTGGGAAATGTACTCTGTAGGCTACAATTTCCCCCTTTGATAATATAGCATATCAAAGGATTATGGAAAGAGAGGGGATTACTGCCCCTCTTTTTCTGTCTTATCACTTGGATTATCATTAGTTTTGACTGGTATAGTCTTCCAGTAATTACTCATACCTTGTGATATTGCTTGGATATGCGAAGCTGACTTACATCTACCTCTTAATGATTGACTGATTTTTGCCTTAGTATCGTCTCCAAGATTGCGATACATTCTCTTTCCTATATTATCCATATTAGTTGATTTTATACAGATAAATAGTAAAATGAAGTAAGAATGTAAAGAATAGTAGGTTGATTTCATAGAAAAAGATATCTGGACCAGAAAATTTCATTCACAGAACCGTTTGTTTTAATCAATCATACCTACTAAAAAGGGGTATTCTGAGAGCCGAGTTACGGTGTTATCTTCTATTTATTAACTAGATAAGAAGTAAATACAAACTCATTTTGAATCTAATATATTATTTACTGTACTTGCCTATTTTCATTAAATATTCTGTCTTTGTCAGTACAAAAAAGGAGGATTGAAGTAGGGTAATCCCAATATAAAAGGTTGGCTTTTATAATGGTATCCATTCCCGTAGTTCCCAAATTAAGTCCAAATCATGTAAGAATTGGTTCGAGAAAAGAACGCTTAGGGGTACTGAAGCGGAGAAAGTTGAAAAACTCTCTCCGCTTTTCTTTTCTACTCCCCGTAACTCGTTGGTTTGCTGATAGATTAAATCAAGAACTTTATTGTAAGAATTGGTTCGATATGTTTTTCCGTCAAATTCGATTTTTTCGGGAAACATCGAACTTATTAGTTTAATCTTCACCCCTACAGACGCATTTCTTATATAGCTATCTATATTGTTTATCAGATTGATAGAGTAGTTTAGTTTTGGTTCGATATTACTACGGTTAGGGTTCTCACGCATTTCAACTTGTTGTTGTATGGTTGAGGCTTCTTTGGTGTATCTCTCCAACATTCTGTTATATTCTTCTTTGGTTAAATCTCCGTCCAGATATTTATCTTCAATGCTGTTGATGCGTTTTTGGACGGTAGAAAGTTCATTTTGCAGTGCTGCTACTTCTTTTTTACTTTCTCCTTTGCGTTCACTTTGCAAATCCTTTAGAATTTCGTTATACAAGTCCAATACCGTTTTATTGGGCTTTAATTGGGCTGTGTATCGAGCGAACTCTTCGTTTACGTTCTCTGCTCTCATTCTTATATGTTTTTGATTGTTACAACAAAAGTAGTAGGTGTATTTGCCGCCATTGCCCGAACTTGTCGCACCAGTTAGGGCACAACCACATACGGGACAGATTAAAAACTTCCGCAAATACAAATCGGGATTTATGGCTTTGGATAGTTTGGGTGTTTTCTTTCTTTTACCGTCCAAAATCTCTTGAACTTTATAGAATGTTTCTTCGTCTATAATTGCTTCATGTTCACCGTTTACATAATATTCGGGTTCTCCTTTGTATGCTGGCACACGTATTTTGCCAATGTAGAATTTATTACGCAACATTTCAAGAAATGAACTTTCAGGTATATTATATCCTTTTCTTGCAAATTTTCTACGGATATAGCAAGGTGTTTCAATATCTTTAGCCACTTCTTTAAACATGGCTTGTATAAATGGTGCTGTATTGGTATCTATTTCTACATGGGTTTCATGTTTGCTAATACGTACATTCTTATATCCTCTTGGTGCTTTATTAGCACATTTTCCTTTTGCCAATGTTCCATGAATACCGTCCATTGTATCTTTTGACCTTTTGATGTTGTCGCATTGTGCCTGTACTCCAATAATAGGGGCCAGGTGTCTGAATTGAAGTCTAAAGGTGCTTCAATTGCATTTGGTTCAACTCCCGATTTAAGTAATTCTTTTAGGTTCTCACTGGCACTGATAATGTCTCGTGAATATCTATCCCACTGCAAGAATAGTAATTTGTTTACTCTACCTTTGTTTTTACGTATATAATTCATTATTCCTTGTATGACAGGACGCTTTTCAAATGTTTTAGCACTCTCATCCTCTCTGTATGGGATATTGTCAATGATATTATATCCCATTTGGTTACAATACTTCCGTAGACGTTCTTCTTGTACGTCTAAGCTGGCTCCTAATGTTTGTTCATTTGAACTTACTCTATAATATATTATTACATTTGCATTCATAATTCTTGTTTTTTAGTTAATGCTATTTTTTCATTCTCTATCTGCAATTTTGCTAATTGTACCTTGCAGATTTACATACCTCATTTTTATGTAATTTGACATATTCTACTTTTAGCAAGATATTACTTTACAGTTGTTAACTCTTTTAAAGTGTCCGTATCTTCATTCCGATTGCTAAAAATTGTTTTCCTATTTTCCATCCGATAACTGTTTCCCGACAGCTGTATAATCTCACAACAGTAGAGCAGTCTGTCAAGCAATGCCGCTGCGACAGCTT
>OMBN01000784.1_pt1 | contig 16194 bp, 19 predicted proteins | sample 1644891 | NCBI WGS metagenome assembly OMBN01 (sample SAMEA103958144, study PRJEB25191) | human gut metagenome | reverse complement strand
AACTCCCCCTTGACTATTCTTTCTTTCGACCGTCAACGGCGCTTTCTTTCTCATACGAGAAAGAAAGCGGGGTTGAAAACACTTTAACGGAAGCATTTCGTTCAACAAAAAAGACCGCCGGAATGCCTCCGGCGGTCTTTGCTTTCTTACAGCTCCTGATAAACGGCCCGCGAGCCGCCGATATACTTCGGCCGCGTCCGCGCGCAGAGGATATTCGCCTCGCCGATCTGCTTGAGCGACAGGCGCACCGGCACGGCGACCCGCCGCAGATGCATCCCAATGAGCGTCCCGCCGATGTCCAGTCCGGCGTCGGCGACGATCGTCTCGACAAGAACGGGATCGCGGAAATTCGCCCACGCCGTCACGGCGAAGGAGCCTCCCGCATGGGGCTGCGGGATGGCGTTGACGATCTCAAAGCCGCGCTTTTCGGCGACCTCGCGCTCCACAACGAGCGCACGATTCAGATGCTCGCAGCACTGCACGGCAAGCTCGATGCCGCGCTCCTGCAAGACCGGATATATGCCCGCAAAGGCGGCCTGCGCCGCCTCCAGGCTCGATCCCTTTCCGATGCGCGCGCCGACCATCTCGCTGGACGAGCAGCCGACGACGAACAGCTGGCCCGGTCTCAGCTTCGCCGCCTCCAGAAGCTCTGTGACGGCCTGACGGGCCTGCTCGGTAATGGTTTCGTACATGATGTTATTCCCCTTTCCAGAAGGCTTTGTGAATGTCCGGCACCCGCGAAAGTGCCGTATAGAGCAGGACGGAAAGGACGATGCCGACCGCGCCCTGCACGAGATTGTTGGGAATGGACGCTGCGGCGGCAAGTCCCTTGCCGAGGATCAGCGCCTTATAGCCGAAGTAGCCCGCGACCATGACCAGCTCCGACGGCAGCTCCAGAAGCGCCAGCTTCCAGAACGGGATCTTCTCGCCCTTCCGCAGAAGCGGCCGCACCAGGAACGCGGCGATCAGCGCGACGAGGCCCTTGATGACGAACGTGCCGGGGACATAATGTGCATAGCCGCTCAGCAGATCGACCAGCGCGCTGCCGACGCCCGCGGCCGCGAAGCCGTACCACGGCCCGAGGACCAGTCCGGCCAGCAGGCACATGCTGTCGCCAAGATTGGTATAGCCGCCCACGGTCGGGACCTGGACGACTCTGGTCATAACATAGGTCAGCGCCGCCAGCAGGGCGGTAAGAACGAGCTTATAGATCTGATTTCGTTTCATAGCATACCTCCGCAAGGCGTTCCTTGCTTTTTCTTTTGGGATATGCTAGTATCATAGCACGTTCTGGTATGAATGAAACAGCCAGAAAAATATTATTTGATAGGGCCAGATCGTTATGCAGACCTACACGCTTGACCGCAGCGGCGCGTCGCCGCTTTATGAACAGCTTTACCGTGCGCTCAAGGCGGACATCCTCTCGGGCGCGCTTCCCGGCGGGAGCCGCCTGCCGTCCGGCCGGGCGCTGGCGGAGCACCTCGGGTTGAGCCGCGTGACCGTGGAGACAGCCTACGCGCAGCTGCTGGCCGAGGGCTATCTGACCTCGCGCCCGCGTGCGGGCTATTTCGTCGAGCAGCTGACGCCGCAGGAGCTTCCGCCGCGCGTGTCGGAGCCGGAGGCGCAGCCCCCGGAGCCGGAAACGGCGCAGAGCCGCTCCGCGCAGCTTTTTCCGTTTTCCGTCTGGGCGCGGCTGATGCGCGGCGTTCTGCTCGACCGGCGGCAGGAGCTTCTGCGACCCGCGCCGGACGCGGGCCTTCCGGCCCTGCGGCAGGCCGTCGCGGCGGAGCTGTACCGCCAGCGCGGCGTCCACGTCTCGCCCGAGCAGGTCTACATCGGCGCGGGCGCGGAGTATTTTTACAATCTGCTGATCCAGTTTTTCGGCCACGGGCGGGTCTATGCGCTGGAGAATCCGGGCCATCGGAAGATCGCCCGCGTCTATCAGGCCAATCAGGTCGCCGTCCGGCCCATCGGCATGGACGCCGACGGCGTGATCCCGGAGCTGCTGGAGCAAAGCGGTGCGGAAGTCCTGCACATCTCGCCGTCGCACCACTATCCGACCGGCACCGTCACGCCCATCACGCGCCGTCAGGCGCTGATGCGCTGGCTCACGGCGCAGCCGGGGCGGTATCTCATTGAGGACGACTACGACTCCGAATTCCGCTTCTCCGGCCTGCCGATCCCGACCATCCAGAGCATGGACCGCAGCGGGCGCGTGATCTATATGAACACGTTCTCGCGGACGATCTCGCCGTCGCTGCGCATCAGCTACATGATCCTGCCGCGCACGCTCCTGCCGCAGTGGCAGGCGGCGATGGGCTTCTACAGCTGCACCGTCCCGAGCTTCGAGCAGATGACGCTGACGCGCTTTCTGGCGGAGGGCTATTTCGAAAAGCATCTGAGCCGGATGAAAAAGCACTACCGCGCCGTCCGTGCGCAGCTGTTTTCCGTCCTGCATACACCGCAGGCCGTGCGGCAGTGCTCCGTCCACGACACGGACGCCGGGCTGCACCTCGTTCTGGAGCTGAAAAACGCCCCGGAGCCGGAGGCGCTGCGGGCGCTTCTGCGGCAGTCCGGCCTGCCCGACGCGCTGCTCTCGGATTTCTTCCTCGACGCGCCGTCGCCGCAGGCGCAGAAAAGCATCGTCCTCGGCTACGCCGACGCGGAGCCTGCGCAGCTGGAAGCGGCGCTGACGGCGCTGTTCACCCGGCTGGAGGCGCGGGAAGCGCCGGTATGAGCGAAAGCGGCCCGTCGTCCGGCGGGCCGCTGACTTTCTGGCTCAGACCATCTCCGCAACGTCGCAGATGATGTCGGTGCATTTGTCCACACCGATCAGGCCGCTGTTGAGGCAGAGGTGATAATTCTGCGCCTCGCCCCAGTTGCGGTTGGTGTAGTGCTTGTAATAGATCTTACGCTTGCTGTCCTTCTCCTGAAGGCGCTTTTCCATGGGCTGCTTCGTCTCGCCGTAGCGCTCACGCACACGCGCAGCGCGGTGCTCCATATCTGCGTGAATGAAGATATGCAGGCAGTCGGGCCGGTCCTTCAGAATGTAGTCGGCGCAGCGGCCCACGATCACGCACGGCCCCTTGTCGGCAAGGTCGCGGATAACATTCGTCTGGCAGACATAGAGCTTGTCCGAGACGGACATCGTATCGATCAGGCCCATGGGATGGGACGAAACGGCGATGTTGAACAGGAAGCTGCTCGTGACGGAGGCGTACTCGCCGATCTCCTCGATGAATTCGTGGGAGAAGCCGCTCTCCTTTGCAACGGCATCCACAAGCTCCTTATCGTAGTAGGGGATGCCGAGCCGCTGGGCCACGGCCTTTCCGATGGTGCGTCCGCCACTGCCGAACATACGGCTGATGGTGATGACTTTGTTGGTCATGTGATTACCCCCTCGTATCATATCGTAATTTCTGCCGGTGCGCAGGGCGTACACAGCAAAACATTAAGAAATGCTTTATATCATTATAGCGTACTTTTTGCTGTGGGGCAAGTAAAAAATGGGTAAGCCGGTCAATAGCAGCGCTTGCAGGCCGTAAAGCCGTTGGCGATGGCAGTCTCACGGCTGACCTGAATGGGGTCGATCATGTTGCTGCACTTGGCGCTGCGGTGATACTTCGTGCCGCCATGCGTCGGGATCCAGACGAGATCGCCGCCGGTCTCCGGCTCGGGAATGGTGACGGAGCCGCCGGAGCTATCCTGACCGGAGCCTCCCTGACCGGAGCCGCCGGACGTATCCCCGGCGGGCGCGGTTCCGTTCCCGGACGGAGCTTCCTGCTCCGGCTCCGCGTCGGCGGGCGTCTGAGCCGCCTCTGTGCGCTCGGGAGCCTCCGTCTCCGGCATTTCCGCCGCTTCGGCGGTCTCCGGCTGCACCTCCGACGGTGCATCCGGGATGGGCGTTTCCTCCGGCGCTGCCGGTTCCTCGGGAAGCACTTCGGCGGGTGTCTCAGCGCCCTCTGCGGCAGCCTCCGCCGCCGGTTCCGTCTCTTCCGCCGGAAGCGCCTCCGGTTCGGACGCTTCCGGCGCTGTTTCATCCGGCATGATGGGGCGTTCCTCCGGAGCCTCCGCTTCGGCGGTCTCCGCCGCCTCTTCGACCAGCTCCAGTTCATCGGTCGGCTCTTCGGCAGGCTTCGCCTGCGGGAGGCTGCACGCGCACAGCGACAGGATCAGCAGGACGGCAAGGACAAACGATGCGATGCGTTTCATAAAATCACCTCAAAACAGATTTGGTAGATGCAAAATACGCGCGTCTGTGGTAAACTGGACACCGGGAGGCGAGAAATATGACGTTTGAGCGGACCGTCCGGGAGATCGACGGCGATTACGCGGTGCTGGTCTCCGACGACGGCGCAGAGAGCCGGACGGCGCTTGCGCTGCTGCCCGACGGGATCACCGAGGGCACGCGGCTGGTATTCGAGAACTTCGAGTACCGCATCAAAAAGTAATATCCGCGCCCTCCGCAGCCGGAGGGCCGAAAATCCGATACGGAGGTTTTGAAAATGATCCGACACGTTATCATGTGGAAATTCCGCGAAGGGGAAGAGGAAAACATGCACCGGTTCCTCAACGGGCTGAAGGCGCTCTACGGCGTGATCCCGGAGATCCGCCGGATGGAGGTCGGCGTGAACGTTCTGGAAAAGAACAACTACGACGCCTGCCTGATCGCGGACTTCGACGATCTGGAGGCGCTGGAGCGCTATAAGAAGGACCCGCGGCATGTGGCGGTGTCCACGCTGTGCAAGTCCATCCGCGAGGCGCGCGGCGCCGTCGATTTCGAGATCTGAGGCACATCCGCCGCCTGCACAAAAGGCGCATTTCTCCATTCGTACCTGATTTTGACAATGCCCGTTTGGGAAAAACCGCACGACCCGGCCCGCGCCGGTGCGTGCGGTTTTATTTTAGGAAGTTCTGATTAAATCAGCGGCTGTGGACGGCGAGAGATTTTTCGTCAAGACAAGGTTTGAAAAACGATGGAATACTGTATGTATTTCTCGTTTTTCAAACCGCAGGATTGGCGGAAAAGATCCGTCGTCCGCGGTCGGGGATTTATTCAGAGGTTCCTTTATTCTGCTTCCAGCGCCATCACCTTGTCAATGCGCCGCTGGTGGCGCGCTTCGCCGGAGAACGGCGTATCGAGCCAGGTGTCCACAATCTCGAGCGCCAGCTTTTCGCCGACCACGCCCGCGCCCATCGCCATCATATTGGTGTCGTTGTGCTCACGGGTCAGGCGCGCAGACATGAGATCGCTGAGCAGCGCGCAGCGGATGCCCCTGATCTTGTTCGCCGTGATGCTCACGCCGATGCCGGTCGTGCAGACGACGATGCCGCGCTCACATTCGCCCGAGGCGACCGCCCGCGCGGCCGGTGCGGCAAAGTCCGGATAGTCGCAGCTCGTGTGGTCATAGCAGCCGAAATCCTTATACGCAAGTCCGCGCGCGTCCAGATGGCGCATGATCGCCTGCTTCAGCTCCAACGCGCCGTGGTCACATGCCAATGCAATCATTTTTCAGTTCCTCCTGTTATTTCCGCGGAATACTCCGCAAATTTACATACCGCTGAGAAACAGCAGCACCCTTCCGGCGACTGCTGCGCACAGCAGAAAGATCGCGCCGATCGTCGCGTTGAGCGTTCCCTCGCGCTGGCCCCAGTAGTCCCAGACGCAGACCATCAGCGGCAGACAGCCGACCGCCGGAATGGACACGCCCAGCGCCCAGAGCGCCGTGTTTCCGGCAAAATACCAGATCAGCGTCTGAAGCAGCAGGTCGCGCGTCCGGATGGCGAAGGGGAGCGTCGAGACCGCCGCGCCCAGCCCATACAGCAGCAGGAGCGGATCGACAAAGCCCATCTGCGGCAGCCCACCGGTCGGCAGCGTCAGAAGCTCCTTCCACATTTTCAGCCGGAGCCGCCAGAAATATTCCACCGTATAGCGCGGGATCGGATGCTGCCACGCGACGACCATTCCCGGCACCTGCGTCAAAAACGCGAACAGCGCCGTCATCAGCGGCAGGCCCAGCAGCACAGGCAGCAGATAGGGGACGACCGCCGCTCTTCCGAATTTCGCAAAGCGCAGAATTTCGAGCGCCAGCGGCGGGATCCACAGCACCAGCCCGAACCAGAGGATCTCCGGCGAAACATATGTGCCGACACCGATGGCCGCCGCCGTCAGCACCAGCCAGGAAAAGCGTTCTTCCCGCCGGTATTCCTGCAGAGCCGCCAGGGCCGTCAGCATGAACGGCGCGCTGTACGACCGCGCGGCAACATAGTTGAACAGCAGGAGCGCCGCAGCGATCAGCGCGACGCCGCTCATATCCGTCATCCGCCGCCCGATCAGATAGACCATGCTGCTGGATACGACGGGTGCGAGAAAATACCGCAGGAGCACATCCGCAACATCCATCCATCCGACGCCCGGCTGCGCCCGCAGCAGGGTCATCGGCACAATGGTACAGCAGCCCACCGCCGCAGCCGCGATCAAAAAGACATACAGGACGTCCCAGCCGTCCAGCGTCTCCGGTGCATAACCGAAATGGAGCCGGGGCCGGTCGACCCGCTGGATCCATTCGAGCGTTCCGCGCATCGGGCGGAAAAGCCGCGTGCCGACGGTAAAATGCACCGCCAGCAGCACGAAAAGCGCCGCCGCAATGCTCCACAGGAGTGGGGAGCTTTGTGCAAAGATGGTGATATCCAGCATTCCGGCAGCCTCCCTTCGGCTGTATTTTTCTCTCTGCGGAGCCGGCTTCGACACAGCCGCGCAGAGGCCGCCAAAGAGCCGGACGTATCTGCGCGGAGCTGATTTTTGTATATTATACCTGCGGGCCGGTCAAATTGCAATCCTTGCCTTAGGGTGTATTCTTCCAACACCCTACGCGGCCCGCGCAGGGCCCGGTCGGTCCGCGCCGCAGATCGTTCCGCCGCCCAGCACCGTGTCTCCGTCGTAGAGCACGGCAGCCTGTCCCGGCGTGACGGCCCGCTGCGGCTCGTCGAAGCACAGCTCCGCGCCGTTTTCCGTCAGATGGACGGTGCATTCCGCCGTTTTCGGCGTATAGCGCAGCTTCGCCTGCGCGCGCAGGCCCTCCGGCGGCACGTCGAACGGGATCCAGTTGAGATCGCGCACCTGCACACGCCGCGAAAACAGCGCCTCGTTCGGGCCGATCACCACGTCGTTTCCGCGCTTGGCGACGACATAGATGCGCGTGCCGTAGGGAATATCCAGCCCCCGGCGCTGGCCCAGCGTATACGCCTCCTGTCCGCGGTGCGGGCCGAAGTCCCGTCCGTCCATGCCGATGAAATGGCCGGGCTGCGGCCGGACGCCATGCTCTGTCAAGAATCGCATGTAATCCCCGTCGGGGACGAAGCAGATATCCTGACTGTCGTGCTTGTGCGCCACGGTGAGGCCCAGCGCCTCGGCCTTCTCCCGCGCGGCATCCTTGGTCATGCCGCCCATCGGCAGCAGTACGCGCGAAAGCTGCGCCTGCGTGAGGCTGTAGAGGACGTAGCTCTGATCCTTCGCCGCGTCCGCTGCCCGCCGCAGCAGCCAGCGTCCGCTGCCGGCGTCCCATTCGACGCGGGCATAATGCCCTGTCGCCATTTTCTCATAGCCAAGCGCCAGCGCCTTGTCCAGAAATAGGCCGAATTTGACCGTCCGGTTGCAGATCACGCACGGATTCGGCGTCCAGCCGGCCTGATAGATCTCCATGAACGGCCTCTGCACCAGCCGGAAGAATTCCTCCTGCCAGTCGAAAATATGAAATTCGATGCCGAGGCGCTCCGCCGAGCGTCTCGCGTCGGCCAGCTCCTGCGGGGCGTATTCGTGCAGCGCCATCGTCGCGCCGCCGACCGTATGCCCGGCCTCCAGAAGCAGCGCCGCCGTCACCGCGCTGTCCACGCCGCCGGACATCGCCGTCAGAACGCGGCTCATGGCTGCATCTCCTGCGCATTTTTCAGGAGGTCGGCCACCGTCCAGCGGCTGAGATACTCCGTAATGACGCGGTCAAGGCCCTCCCACATGGGGCGGGTCGGGCACTGTCCGGCGCGCTCGCAGCTCTCGCCGTCCTTCATGCACGTCACCGGCGCAAGCGTTCCCTCGGCCAGACACACGATCTCGTCCGCCGTATATTCCTCCGGCGCGCGGGAGAGGCGATAGCCGCCGCCCTTGCCGCGCAGAGACTGCAAAAAGCCCGCCCGGCTGAGTACGACGAGAATGCTCTCGAGATATTTTTCCGAAATTCCCTGCCGCTCGGCAATCTCCGCCAACGGCACAAAGCTGCCGTCGTTGTGCGCGGCAAGGTCGATCATCACCCGCAGCGCGTAGCGGCCCTTGGTCGATACGATCATTTTTGTCCCTCCCAGTTTTCCTAGGGTGTATTCTTCCAACTCCCAACGCACCCGGGCAACGGGCCTTTTCGCACTGTGCTGCGCCATTTTTCCTTGAAATACGTCAGTATTCCTGCGTAAAAATGTCTTGCTCAGAGCAAAAATTCCTCGCTGCCGGTCACTTCGCCAGTTTTCAGATACACCCTACAGTCCATTTAACCTACTATACCACCGGTTAGAAAGGTTTTCAATGGAAATTTACTTTTTCGCTGCGCTGTGATATGATGAAAAAAACGCCGTCCGGGAAGCGGACGGCTCTGGAGGTCATTATGCAGCATCGATTTTTCGCATTTATTTCCCGGATGCGCTTCATCGCCCGCTGGGGTCTGATGCGCAATTCCTATCAGGAGAATATTCAGGAGCACAGCCACATGGTCGCCGTGCTGGCCCATGGGCTGGCACTCATTCAGCGCGATATCCTGCACGATCCGAACGCGCCCGATCCCGACCGCTGCGCGGCGGCGGCGCTTTTCCACGACGCATCCGAAATTCTGACCGGCGACCTGCCAACGCCGATCAAGTATTATAACCCGGAGATCCGCAACGCCTATAAGCAGGTCGAGGCCATCAGCTGCCGCAAGCTGCTGGCGCTCCTGCCGGAGGAGCTGCGGCTCAGCTATGAGCCGCTTCTCATGGAGTCCGACCCGGACGCGGCGCTGCTCGTCAAGGCGGCGGACAAGCTTTCGGCGCACATCAAGTGTCTCGAGGAGCTGAAGGCCGGAAACGCCGAGTTCGAGGCCGCCGCAAAACAGACGCGCCTTGCGCTCGAGCAGATGCAGCTGCCGTGTCTGGACTATTTTATGGAGCATTTTCTGGATAGCTTCCGGCTGACGCTGGATGAATTGGAATGAGGAGTGCCTCTGACCGTGCATTCGTATGCGCCGGAGGCGCGGTGCAATTTGTAGCGCCGTCACTGCCGCTCCGCGGGCCATATCTTCTGTCTTGGCAGAAAAGAATGGGCCTGCGGAGCAAAACCCGCGCCATTCCGGCGCAAAAGGAACGTAAACTCATTCTCTTGTTAAGAGAATGACTGTCTCCACATGTGCACAGCGTGGAAACAGATCGAACGCCTCCGCGTGGGTAAGCGCGTAGCCGCCCTCGCGCAGGAGCTTCACGTCCCGCGCGAGCGTCGCCGGGTCGCAGGAAACGTAGACGATGCGCTTCGGGGCCATTTCGAGCATGGCGGCGATCACGTCGCGGCTGACGCCCTTTCGAGGCGGATCGACGACGATCACGTCCAGCTTCACGCCGCGCCGCGCAAATTCCAACGCCGCTTCTCCGGCGTCGGCGCAGAAAAACTCCGTGTTTTCAAGGCCGTTCCGGGCGGCGTTCTCCCTGGCGTCGCGGATGGCGGCGTCGATGATCTCCACGCCGTAGGCCTTCCCGGCATGGCGTGCAAGGCAGAGCGTAATGGTGCCCGCGCCGCAGTAGAGATCGAGCACCGAGTCCTTTTCCGTCAGGCCTGCCAGCCGCACGGCGGCATCATACAGCTGCTCCGCCTGATCGTGATTCACCTGATAGAAGCTTCTGGCAGAGAGCCGGAAGCGCAGGCCGCAGAGCGTATCCTCGATCGTATCGCTGCCGTAGAGCGTCTCAAAGCGGTCTCCGAGGATGGTATTGCCGCGCTTTTCGTTATAGGAAACGACGATCCCCGCCGTCTGCGGCACCTCGCGCAGAATTGCTTCCACCAACGCCGCAGGCTGCGGCGTTTTTTTTGCGTTCAGAACGACACAGCAGAGTGCCTGCCCGCTGACAAAGCCCAGCCGCAGGTAGATATGCCGGACGCAGCCGGTATGCGTTTTTTCGTCGTAGGCCGGGATTCGGTTTTCGCGCATCCAGTCCGTCACGGCCTTTTTCAGCCGTTCGGCGCAATCCGGTTGGAGCTTGCAGCCGTCCGCCGGAATGACCTCGTGCGTGCGCGCGCGGTAAAAGCCCGCGACGGCGCGGCCCTTTTGCTGCGCGACCGGGAACTGCACCTTGTTGCGGTAGCCGTTCTGCACGGCCGCGCCCGTGATCTCCAGCTCCGGGACGCTGACCCCGCCGATGCGCTCGAGCGCGTCGCGGACGCGCTGGCGCTTGAGGCGCAGCTCCTCGTCGTAATCCATGTGCCGGAAATCGCAGCCGCCGCAGCGGCCGAAATACGGGCAGTCCGGCTCCACGCGGTGCGGCGACGGCTCCGTGAGCGTCTCCAATACGCCGTGTGCCGCCGTTTTTCCGATATTTACAATGCGGATCACGCATTTTTCACCCGCGATCACGCCGGGAATGAAAATGACCTCACCGTCGATGCGCGCCACGCCCTCGCCGTCCGAGGTGTAACCGGTGATCTCGACGGGATACCGTTCGTTGAGCTTCAGCATATTCCTCCATTGTTTCACATGAAACATTCTCTTGAATTCTCTCTTCGATTATTTTATCATAGACCCACAAAGCTGTAAAGGCAGGGATATCATGCTTTCTTATACGCACTGTACGCTCTGTCCGCGCCGATGCGGCGTGGACCGGACGAGGGGACAGCTCGGCTTCTGCAAAATGCCGGGGCAGGTCCATGCCGCCCGCGCGGGAGTTCATTACTGGGAGGAGCCGGTCATTTCCGGCAGCTTCGGCAGCGGCGCGGTCTTTTTCTCCGGCTGCACGCTGAAATGTGCCTTTTGTCAGAATTACGACATTTCGCAGGAGAATTTCGGCAAGCCGCTGACCTCCGCCGAGCTGCGCGCCGCGTTTGAGCGATTGATCGACGAGGGCGTACAGAACATCAATCTGGTCACGCCGACGCATTTTCTCCCCGACATCCTTCCGGCGCTGGAGCCGAAGCTTCCCGTGCCCGTCGTCTACAACTGCGGCGGCTATGAGTCCGTGGAGACGCTGCGGCAGCTGGAAGGGAAGATCGACGTCTATCTTCCGGACTTCAAATACAGCGACAACGCGCTTGCGAAGAAGCTGTCCTCCGCGCCGGACTATTTTGAAACGGCCTCCGCCGCGATCCTGGAAATGTACCGGCAGGTAGGGAAGCCCGTGCTTGAGGACGACGAAATGAAGCGCGGCGTTCTGGTGCGGCATCTGGTGCTGCCGGGCTGTGTGGACAATTCGCTGGGTGTGCTCGACTGGGTCGCGGAACATTTCCGCAGTGGGGACATTCTTTTCAGTCTGATGAGCCAGTACGTCCCGATGGGGCGTGCCGCGGAAATGCCGCCGTTTGACCGGCGCATCACGGAGCTGGAATACGACTCGGTGCTGTCCTACATGATGCTGCTCGGGATCGAGGACGGCTACACGCAGGACTTTTCCTCCGCTGAGCGCGGCTATACACCGAGCTTCGATCTGACCGGACTGTAAAAATTCAGAAACATGTGTTTGCATTTTCCGGTAAAGTGTGCTATACTCCGATTTAGAAATACATTCACAGCGTTCAGCAACCGCCGCGCATTCCAAAAGGAGGAGTTTTTATGGCGCGCACCACGGATAAACGGGAAAAGATCTTGCACTTTGTTACACAGTTCATTCAGGAGAATCATTACGCGCCCTCCGTGCGCGAGATCTGTGCCGCCGTCGGCCTGCAATCCACTGCGACCGTCCATTACCACCTCAACGCATTGCGCGAAAGCGGCCTCATCCAGATGGACGATATGAAAAAGCGCACCATCACGCTTCCCGACGCGCACCGTCCCGACCGCATTCCCGTGATCGGCGTGGTTACGGCCGGTATCCCCATCCTTGCCGTGGAGAACATTGAGGGCTACATCCCGTGGGACGGCGAAAGCGGCTGCTTTGCGCTCCGCGTGCGCGGCGATTCCATGATCGGCGCGGGCATTCTCGATGGGGACAAGGTCGTCGTCCGTCCGCAGCAGAGCGCGGAAAACGGCGAGATCGTCGTGGCGCTGCTCGAGGACTCCGCAACCGTCAAGCGACTTAAAAAGAAGGGCGCGGAGGTCTGGCTCATGCCGGAAAATCCTGCGTATGACCCGATCGACGGACGCGCGGCGTCCATTCTCGGAAAGGTCAAGGCCGTCATCCGGGAATACTGAGTGTGTTTCACGTGAAACAACTGAATTGATTCTTCCGCCCGATGTTTCATGTGAAACATCGGGCAGTTTTCTGGTTGCAATTGCCGGATACACGCATTATAATAAGTTCCAATAGAGTTTTGAAGGAGGGCGCATATGGGCAGGATCATCGCTCTGGTCAATCAGAAGGGCGGCGTCGGAAAAACGACGACCGCGGTCAATCTGACGGCAGCGCTGCATCAGGCGGGGCTGAAAACGCTGCTCTGCGACTTCGACCCGCAGGCCAACGCGACCTCCGGTCTTGGTGTGGAAAAGGGGCATACGCCGTCCTCGAGCTACGATGTTGTCATCAACGGCGCGGACGCGGCGGAGGCCGTCGTCCACACGGATTTCGGCGACCTCATCCCGTCCTCCGCCGCGCTTTCCGGCGCGGGTGTGGAGCTGGTCGGGACGGAGGGCCGGGAATTCGTCCTGAAAAACGCGCTGGCTCCGCTCAAGGACAGCTATGACGTTATTCTGATCGACTGCCCGCCATCCTTGGAGCTGCTGACGCTCAACGCGCTCTGCGCGGCGGACAGCGTGCTGATCCCGGTGCAGTGCGAATATTACGCGCTCGAGGGCCTGTCCGACCTGATGACCACGATGCGCGCCGTCAAGCGGCGGCTCAATCCGAAAATTGAAATTTTCGGCGTGCTGCTGACGATGTACGACGGACGCACCAACTTTTCCGCGCAGGTCGCGGAGGAGGTGCGGCGGCATTTTCCGGGCAAGGTCTTTGCCAGCATGATCCCGCGCAACGTCCGCCTCAGCGAGGCCCCCAGCCACGGGCTGCCGGTCTTTGCCTACGACCGCTTCAGCCGCGGAGCGCGGGCGTATCTGTCTCTGGCGGAGGAAATCTTGAAAAAGCTGAAAAATTCCTGAAAAGGGAGCGAATTTTATGACGAAACAACGTGGCCTCGGCAAGGGGCTGGGCGCGCTTCTCGGCGAAGCGGCCATGCAGACGGCGCAGCCGCCCTCCGGCGCGCAGCTTCTGCCGCTGCAAAAGGTGGAGCCGAATCCGCTCCAGCCGCGCAAGAGCTTTGACCCGGACGAATTGCAGGCGCTGGCCGACTCCATCGCCATGCACGGCATTATCCAGCCGCTGACCGTGCGGCAGCTGCCGTCCGGCTTCTATCAGATCATCGCCGGTGAGCGCCGCTGGCGCGCAGCCCGGCTCGCAGGTCTCGACGAGGTTCCGGTCGTCGTGATCGAGGCCGACGACAAGAAGGCCATGGAGCTGGCGCTGATTGAAAATCTCCAGCGCTCCGACCTCAATCCCATCGAAGAGGCCAAGGGCTATCAGCAGCTCATGACCGAATACGGCATGACACAGGAGGTCACGGCGGAGCGCGTCGGAAAATCCCGACCGGCGGTGGCAAATGCGCTGCGCCTGCTGTCGCTGTCTCCGGCGGTGCTGGAGCTGGTCGAGCAGGGGAGACTTTCCGCCGGACACGCGCGGGCGCTTCTGACCGTCAAATCCGCGCCGGAGCAGTACGCCGTGGCGATGAAGGTCATCAATTTGCAGCTCTCCGTCCGGCAGACGGAAAATATGTGCAAAAATCTTGTAAAGGCCACCAAGCCCAAGCAGGAAAAGCCCATCGCGGTCGATTATCTGGCCGAATGTGAAAAAACGCTCTCCAAGCGCCTTGGACGCGGCGTCCGCATCGTCAGCGGAAAGCGTAAGGGCCGTCTGGAGCTGGAATACTACGGAGAAGAGGACCTCCAGCGGCTGTATGAGCTTCTGGAACGTCTGAGCTGAAAGGAGGACTTCCCGTAATGAGTGAAGAAAACAAGCCCACGCCGCAGAGCGAGGCGGATAAGGAAAAGGAGCTTGCCGCCAAGCGCAACGCATTTCTGCGGTACATGACGATTATTTTTGCCGTCGCGTTTCTGCTGGTGCTGATCTCGCTGGTCTTGCAGGCCCACACCGCAAAGGCCGCACTCTCCGATCTGAAGGAGAGCAATTCCAGCGCCCTGTCCAACGCTGCCGTCAACGCGGAGCTGCTTCAGGACGAGAACCGCAAGCTTCAGGAGGAGCTGGACAGCACCAAGAAGCTGCTTGCGGACGAGCAGGAAAAGGCAAAAACGCAGGAGGAAAGCATCGCGCAGCTGGAGCAGGAGCTGGAGGCTCTGCGCACCGAGCACGCGGAGGCCTCTGAAAGCAGTGAAGGCACGCAGGAGGCGTATGATGCGCTGCTGACGGCGCTGCGCTGCACGACCCGCGAAGGAAACGTCACGTTCTCAAAGGCCATGAGCACCGTGGAAAAATATAAGGAATACCTCTCGCAGGAGGCGCTTGCCGTTTACGAAGCGCTCCAGGAGAACTAAGGAGAAAAGCTATGCTGGATATTCGATTTGTTAGAGAAAACCCGGATGTTGTCAAGGAAAACATCCGCAAAAAGTTTCAGGATGAGAAGCTTCCGCTCGTAGATGAGGTCGTAGAGCTGGACGCGAAGCGCCGCGCGGCCATCGCCGAGGTCGAAAGCCTCAAGGCCGCCCGCAACAAGCTCTCGAAGGCGAACGGCCCGCTTTACGGGCAGCTGAAAAAGTGCGCCGACGAGGCGAAAAAGGCCGAGCTTCAGGCGCAGATCGATCAGAACAACGCCGCCGTCAAGGCCGACGACGACCGCCGCGCAGAGCTTGACCAGCAGGTCGCGGAGATGGACGCACGGATCAAGGAGATCATGTACGTCATTCCGAACATCATTGACCCGTCCGTCCCCATCGGCCCGGACGACAGCTGCAACGTCGAGGCGCAGCGCTTCGGCGAGCCGGTCGTGCCCGATTTCGAGGTCCCGCATCATGTCGATATCATGGCGCGCTTCGACGGCATCGATAAGGACGCCGCAGGCCGCGTAGCCGGTATGGGCTTCTACTATCTGCTGGGCGACATCGCGCGTCTGCACGAGGCCGTGCTTGCCTACGCGCGCGATTTCATGATCGACGAAAAGCACTTCACTTATGTCATTCCTCCGTTCATGATGCACGGCAACGTGGTCAAGGGCGTCATGTCCTTCCCGGAGATGGAGGCCATGATGTATAAGATCGAGGGCGAGGATCTCTACCTGATCGGCACGTCCGAGCACACGATGATCGGCCGCTTCATCGACCAGATCCTTCCTGAAAGCCAGCTGCCGCTGACGCTCACATCCTATTCCCCCTGCTTCCGCAAGGAGGTCGGCAGCCACGGTCTGGAGGAGCGCGGCGTCTACCGCATCCATCAGTTCGAAAAGCAGGAAATGATCGTCGTCTGCAAGCCCGAGGACTCCAACGACTGGTATGAGAAGCTGTGGCACTATTCCGTCGAGTTGTTCCGGAATCTGGAAATTCCGGTCCGTCAGCTCATCTGCTGCTCCGGCGATCTGGCCGATCTCAAGGTCAAATCCTGCGATATCGAGGCGTGGAGCCCGCGGCAGAAGAAGTATTTCGAGGTCTGCTCCTGCTCCAACCTCGGAGACGCGCAGGCGCGCCGCCTGAATATCAAGGTGCGCGGCGAGGACGGCAAGCTCTACCTCGCCCATACGCTGAATAATACCTGCATTGCGCCGCCGCGTATGCTCATTGCCTTCCTCGAGAATCATTTGCAGGCCGACGGCTCCGTCACCATCCCGAAGTGCCTCCAGCCGTATATGGGCGGCAAAGAGGTGCTTGTTCCCAAGCACTGAGAAGTTACGGAATGCTTCCGTAAGGGCGTTTTCAACCCCGCTTTCTTTCTCATATGAGAAAGAAAGCGCCGTTGACGGTCGAAAGAAAGAATAGTCAAGGGGGAGTT
>OMBN01000774.1_pt1 | contig 16445 bp, 19 predicted proteins | sample 1644891 | NCBI WGS metagenome assembly OMBN01 (sample SAMEA103958144, study PRJEB25191) | human gut metagenome | reverse complement strand
AAAGAAGCCCAGCCGGATGCTGGGCTTCCAACCAAAAATTATTGTAATAGGAGGTATCGCCGTGTCCATTTTTCTTTTTCGTAGCGTCCATGATCTGCACCAGCTAAAAAAAGCGTAGCCCCTCCATCGGAGCAGTCCAGCTTTGAACATGAAATTAAACATCATGCAACAAGATATTCATTTGCTTGTGTCCGTATAGCGTCATGCTATGCGGGCGTTTTTATATGCTCCTGCTTCTGGTCACGGTGGCCAGAGGCTCCGAGGTGCCGGGGGCCGCCTGTTCTCCATTTCAATCCGCACTCACCAACCACCTTTTGAAATGGAGGACAATTATGACGACTATCAACCTGAAACGGTATTACCCCTATATGACCGAAAATGTGATGCTGGAAGTTTCGGACGAGATCGCCGCCGCCCTCTCGATGGGAGGCCGCCTGTGCGACAGCTACAAGCGGCAGAAGCGCAGAAATGGCGAGTGCTCGCTGGACACCGATCCCGGCTTTGAGGTCAATGTGCTCCGCCAGCCCTTGACCCCGGACGAGTACATTGAGGCAAGGGAAACCACCTTTGCCCTCTATGACGCACTGGCCCAGCTCCCGCCCACGCAGGCCCGGCGTGTGTACCAGCACTATCTTCTCGGCATGAGCAAGGCCGAGATCGCGGCATCCGAGGGCGTTGGCCGGAGCCGCATCTGCTGCTCCGTTGAGCGTGGGCTGGCTGCTATGAAAAATATTTTGAAAAAATCTCTGTAAGAGGGAGTACATTTGCCCCAAAAACCTCCTGATAGGTGAGAGGAGTTTTCTTCCTCGCCTTGAAAACTGAATAGACAGTATTCCCGATACGAAATCCGCGTGATAGCGACGTAAGGTGCGCCGCCACGACAGCCAGCTCAGGAGGTGATGGACAAGCTGGCCGAGCGATCAACGCAGCCTTTGACCCGGTGCTGGCAAACCGGGCGCGAGGACAGCGCGGAGGATAATGAAACTTGCTCACGCCCTCCCACAGACTTGAGGGGGAGTTCCTGCGGTATGCGCCAGCCCTCCACGGGCAGCGGTGCTGTGGGACTATGCAGCCGAAGCCATCGGCGGTCTGGAATACTCCCCGTGCCGGGGATGCGTGGCAAATACGGCACACAACAATCATACAGGGAGCCGTCCAACCGGGCCTTTCTGTCTTATGACAGCCCAAACCATTCCGGCGCGGCGGCTCCCTCTTTTGTGGATTGAAACGGAAAACAACTGTCCCGCTGCTTCTGGTCATCGTGGCCAGAAGTGGGGCAAGGTCAAAGGACGGCGCTTTTGTGCCGTCCTTTCACGTTTCCCCACGGACAACGGGAAACCATCAAATCTATTCACACCGCTGATTGTTATAGGAGGTTTTCAGATGACGGAGGCAAGAGTCGGCTATCACAAGGAAGTCAAAACCGCGTCTTTTCAGGGCAAATCCATCACCGTGGAAAACCTGACCCCGATGCTCTCTCCCCGAGCACGGGATAAGCGCAAGCGTGAAATTGAAAGCTGTCTGTATGAGGTCTTTGTGAAGTATGCGCCGGGACGGGCGCAGATGCACTAATGCGGGACATCCTTGAGATGCGGGGCTGCCAGAGGTATAATATAGGTGTAAGGTTTGGTAGCTCCTACACGGAAAGGAGCACCAAATGATTATTCGTGAAGATGCTATTTATGGCAGACAGTCCGTTGACCGCAAGGACAGTATCAGCATTGAAAGCCAGATTGAGTTCTGCAAGTATGAATTGAGAGGAGGCAATTTCCGCAAGTACACCGACAAGGGCTATTCCGGCAAGAATACCGACAGGCCCAAGTTCCAAGAAATGATGGCCGATATTCGCCGGGGCCTGATCAAGCGCGTGGTGGTCTACAAGCTGGATCGTATCAGCCGTTCCATTTTGGACTTCGCAACCATGATGGAAACTTTTCAGGAATACAATGTCGAGTTCGTTTCCTCTACGGAAAAGTTTGACACGTCCACCCCGATGGGGCGGGCCATGCTGAATATCTGCATTGTGTTTGCCCAGCTTGAACGTGAAACTATCCAAAAGCGCGTGACCGATGCCTACTATTCCCGCTGCCAGCACGGTTTTCACATGAGCGGTGCGGCCCCCTACGGCTTCCAACTGGAGCCGACCACCATTGAGGGCATCCGCACAAAAATGATGAAGCCTGACCCGGAAACGGCAGATATTGCAAAGCTGATGTTTGAAATGTACTCCCAGCCCGGAATCTCTTTCGGGGACATCGCCCGCTACTTTGCCGACGAGGGCATCCTGATCTACGGCAAGGAAATGAAACGTGGCTTTATCTCCCAGCTTTTGAGAAACCCCATTTACGCACAGGCCGACCTCGATATGTACGAGTTCTTCAAAAGCCAGGGTACAGTGGTAGTCAATGAAGCTACAGATTTTGCCGGGACAAACGGTTGCTATCTCTATCAGGGCCGGGACGTGCAGGAAAGAAAAAACAAGCACCTGAAAGATCAGATACTTGTTCTGGCTCCCAGCGAGGGGCTGGTATCGTCTGATACATGGCTGCGCTGCCGGAAAAAGCTCATGGCAAACAAGACATTCCAAGGCGGGCGCAAGGCAAAGAACACATGGCTTGCCGGAAAGGTCAAGTGTGGCCGCTGCGGGTACGCGCTTATGAGCGTTGGCAATCCGACAGGCGTTCAATATCTCCGCTGCTCCAAGCGGGCCGACAGTAAAAGCTGTGACGGCTGCGGGACACTCCGCACACGGGAATTTGAAAGGTTTCTGTACGGCGAGATGGTCAAGAAGCTGTCCGAGTTCCAGACGCTGACGGCAAAGCGGGAAACGGTCAATCCCAAATTGACCGCGCTGAACATGGAGCTTGCCCGCGTGGAGGACGAGATTGAAAAGCTGCTGAATACTCTGACCGGGGCTAATGCGGTGCTGCTGTCCTATGCCAACAGCAAAATCGAGGAGCTGGACACACGCCGCCAAGCCCTGACAAAAGAGATTGCGGCGCTGTCGGCGGAAACCATGTCCCCGGAGCAGATCGAGCGGTTGTCGGTCTACCTCAACCAATGGGAAGAAATTGACTTCGAGGACAGGCGGCAGGTTGCCGACGGCCTGATCTCACAGATCCGCGCAACCGACGAACACGTTTCGATTGAGTGGAAAATTTGACTTTTACTTATCCATCGCACACGACAAAGGGCTGTGTGCCCTTGTCAAGCGATGTAAGCGTTCGCGAAGGTCTTCCAGTTACAGATTCAAAAAAGTAGTTGTCCGGAAACGTTTGAATACGAGCTGCTTCTCTTGGGGTAATAGAACGATTTTGCTTAATATCCGGATGGATAAAGTAGTGTCCATCCCTCGAAATATGTGCAACAACGGTCTGGGCATAGGGGAGATTTCCAGCCACTACTTTAAAACGATCCAAGAAGCTTTTTGTATTATTATGGGAACGTAATCGTTCAGGAAGGTCTGTATATGAGACTCTGGTCTTGCTTTTGTTCCAAGTATCGACAACAATGCGGTATATCTCCAGATCCTGGGCTGTATTGGGCCGTGCTTGATGGAATGTCACTGCCTCCTCGTCATATTCTTTAATTCCTGCGCTGAACAGATACTTTCCTGTGTAGTGAGCCGTTTTCACCGGGGTAATAACACCCTCTCCAGCCTTGAGGGCAGGTAGATCGCAAAATAATTCTCCAACCTTGTGCGTATCTCCAACCGCAGAGATCTTTGGATAAAAATCTGCTCTTTCGCCATAGAAACCAATTAAAATAATTCTTTTTCTATTTTGAAGCACACCATAATCCGATGCATTCAATATACGAAAGTCCGTTGTATATCCGCATTTCTTGAATAATGTACGCATATTGTCAAAGTGCAAGGAGCCATCCTCATCTTTGGCGGACAGCAGGCCCAAAACATTTTCAAATACGAAATATTTTGGCTGATATTTTTTTAAAAACTCTGCATAGAGCCTGTACAGATAATTCCGCTTATCACCGATCATTTTGTTTTCAGACCGGGATCTTCCAGCAATGGAGTAAGCTTGGCAAGGAGGGCCACCTACAATTAAATCAAGTTTTTCGCCGTCAAGGAGTGCGTCGATATCTTTAAAAATGCCAGGTAAAGACTCCTCCGATATCTCATAATTGAGAACTGAGTCCAATATTTCCTTAGGGATCAGATCATAGAAATCTTTTCGGGAAATATCTCCGGCCAAATATTTAGTGTATGGCACAAGATTATTTTCTTTTTTGAGCCAATGATATGCCGTGCGTGTTCTTAAGGTGTAGCACGCAGCAGCATCCATTTCCACATGAGCAACCGGTTCGTAGCCTGCTCTGATAAACCCTTCAGATAAGCCGCCTGCTCCTGCAAATAAATCGAGATATTTAGGAATGATAATCACCTCATTTATTGAAGACAGCGAATTGACTGCTCACTAATATAAACCTTAAAATGTAATCAATCCGATGAGACAGCGTGCTACAAACTTTTAGGAGCTCTACTGTTGTCATATGTCCATTTTTACGCATCTTAATTGCTGAAGCATAGTCAATGCCTGCGTTGAAACGCAACTCTTTCTTCGCTTTGTTTTGTCAATCAGCGTTTTTTGTTTTCCTTACAGATAATACATATGGAATTTGATTCGCCAAACCAAATAAAATGCTCTGCCAACCGGCAGAGCACATTTATCCACATCCGTCTGCCATGGCATATATCCAACACCAATAGCGTTGTATGTTATGATATCAGATTCGATACAAAAATTCAAGAAAAATGATAAAATTGTACAATTTTCGACTCAAAGCAGTATGGATATTAGTGCAGTCCTAAAAAGCAGCAATGACATCCAGCAATTTTCGCGGTAAATTGGAACATCAGACATCTAAAATCGTCGAATTCAAAAATCGCTTGAGGAGAAAACATTCACCAATGGATTCTCTTGAATTGGCGCAAAAATTTCCATGTAACACGGCAACTATAAATGTTAGATATTGATATTCTTGTTAAACTGTGTATATATCAATATGTATGTCTTGTTTTTTAAGAGAAACATAATAATCTCGCTGTGCCGACTGCGTTTTCCGCATATCTGCTCCATGTGCGCTGCCGTGTTACGGCATTGTATTTCGGGCAAGAGTTTGCTATTATGAAGAAAATCAAATTCCGTGAGGACAGAATATGCAGCTTCGAAAATATCAGCCTTCCGACTACGCACAGTTGGCAGAACTCTTTTACCAGACCGTTCACAACGTGAACGCGAAGGATTATACGTAAGAGCAACTGGATGCGTGGGCGAGTGGCGAAGTGGATTTGAAAGCGTGGGATGCGTCTTTCCGTGCGCACAAAACAATCATTGCAGTAAAAAATGGCGAAATTGTTGGTTTTGGGGACATGGATGAGACTGGTTATCTGGACAGGCTGTATGTCCACAGAGATTATCAGGGGCAAGGCGTTGCATCTGCGATCTGCGACGAATTGGAGCGCTTTGCAGCCGGAAAGACGATCACAACGCACGCCTCCATTACGGCAAAGCCGTTTTTCCAGCATCGCGGATACCGCGTCGTGCGCAAGCAGGAAGTGATCCGCCACGGCGTTGCGCTCACGAATCTTGTGATGGAAAAGCAGCCAGAAAGGGTAAAATGATGATGAATATTCCAGACCCGAACGTGGTCTTTCCGAACGAATACAAGACCTCCTGCTTCATCAAAAACGTCGTCACTGCGCCGAATATCACGGTCGGTGACTACACCTATTATGACGATGTGGTCGATCCGACGGGGTTTGAGCGGAACAACGTGCTGTTCAACTACCCGGAGTTCGGCGATCATCTCGTGATCGGAAAGTTCTGTCAAATCGCGTCCGGCACGAAATTCATCATGGGCCCGGCGAACCACCGCATCAGCAGCGCCACAACGTACCCATTCAACGTCTTCGGCGGCGCGTGGACGGAGAACACGCCGCCGCACATGGAGCAGCTTCCGCGCAAGGGCGACACGGTCATCGGAAACGACGTGTGGATCGGGCGTGAAAGCATCATCATGCCCAGCGTGAAGATCGGAGACGGCGCAATCATCGCCGCCTATTCCGTGGTGGTGAAGGATGTTCCGGCGTACACTGTTTACGGCGGGAACCCGGCAAGGTTCATCAAGGAGCGATTTGACGCGGAACTGAAAGATCTGCTGCTGCGCTATCAGTGGTGGAATCTGGAGCCAGAAAAGCTGGTGGAGATCCTGCCGGTGCTCTGCGATCCGGATTTGGAAAAACTCCGTCACTTTCTTCGGGAGCAGTACAGATTGACAAAACGGAGGACGGTTGACCGTCCTCCGTCAATTTTTCTACGTCTGCCGCGTCCAGAACATCTGAATTTCAGCTTCGTTTGTGTCCTCGTCGATGCCTTCCGACTGCACGACGAATTGCTCACGCCGGTAAAACGCAAGCGCCCGCTGATTTTTCTGGTAGACACTCAGCGTCAAGCACGGTTTGCGCGACTTCGCATACTCTAGCAGTGCTTTGCCAATGCCCTTGGAACGCGCAGCTTTTGCAACGAAAATCCCCTCGATGTGGTTCTCCGTCAGACCGATGAAGCCGTCGATTTGCCGGGTACCAGCGTCTTCGTGAACATAGAGCTCCGCTTGCGGGAGCAGATCACGCACCATCTCGAAATGCTCCGTCCAAAAGCTTGCCGCAATAAACGCATGGGCGTTCAGATTGCCGTGCAGCCAGATCTGCATGACCGCGTCCAAATCCCGGCTTTCAAATTTTCGTATCATCTGCTTCCTTCCTGTTTGCTGCTTTCCTGCGAGGTTTCGGCTTAGTCAGTTCATAGCTCACGTCCAGCAGCAGTTTGATCGTTTCTGCGGGCACGCTGCCGTCCAGCGCGACCGTGATCCAACTGGCTTTGTTCATATGGTACGCCGGAAAAATGCCAGTTTCGCCGCGAAGGGACGAGATCAAAACCGGATCGCACTTGAAATTGACGATATCGAGCTTCTCCGTTCCCGCAAGCCCCAGCTTGTCCTGCGGCACTTCCATGACCAGTGCGAACCACTTCCGGTTGCTTGCATGACGAAACACAGCAGCGCGTGGTGTATCTGCCCAAGGATAATCCGGTAGGGTAGCGTAGTGATTCCGGATGTATGCTTCTAATTCCTCATGATTCATTGCAGACCTCACAGCGCCTCAAAGTGATACCTCGGCTGACCGACGCTCTTTTTGCCGTACTCGATCGCGCTGACCGGGCAGTAACAGATGCACGCCATGCAGTGGGTGCAGTTCCTACCCCAAACCGGCTTGACGTCTTTGAGCGTGACGTTGTTCATCGGACAGCGCTTCGCGCACTGCCCGCAGCCGATGCAGGCATCCGAAGCAGTGAAAGCATCTGCCTTGACGAAGCTTTTATAGAAAATCGGATTGACCGGGCCACTCATGAAGCGGTCGTAGAGGTTGTTCCGCGTCGGCGCAAACGGTTGATTGGCTTGAATCGCTGCGATTGCGCGGTCAATGTCCGGTTCGGCCTTAGCGACGATTTTGCGTGCAGCGTCCGCCTGCGGTGCGGAAAACATCGCAATGTAGTTCTCCGGCATGACGATCTGCGTCGTGCCCATGCAGGAAAGTCCCTTTTCCGCGCAGAGTTCGCGATTGTACTTGTCGGCGTTGCCGATCTCGCTGCCGCAGGTCATGACGAACCACACCTGCTTCGCGCCGCGCAGCTCCGTTTTCAGGAGCCAGTCGCGCACGACGCGCGGAATGCGCCAGGCATAGGTCGGCGTGACGACGATCAGGCGTTCGCCGGTTTCGACAGGCGAAGTGTCAGAAGACTTGATGCGGTCATTCAGATTCACGATCTCATCGCCCAGCGCGTCCGCGATTCGCTGCGCCACATATTTACTGTTTCCGGTACCCGAAAAGTATAAAATCATATCAAAATCCCCTCGCAATGGTCGATCTCATGCTGAATGATCTGCGCCGTCCAGCCGGTGAATGTCCGGATGCGCGTCTGATACTGCTCGTTCTGCCACTGCACCTTGATGGTCTGAAACCGCTTCGTTTTCCGCGTGCCAGTCAGGGACAGGCAGCCCTCCTCCGCGTCATAGGGCGCGGATTTTTTGAAGATCACGGGGTTGAACATGACCATGTACTCACCAATGTTGTCGAACGCAATAATGCGCTTGTTGACGCCTATCATATTTGCCGCCATGCCCACGCAGCCGTCCTTGTGCGCGGCCAGCGTGTCCAATAAGTCCTGCGCTACGCTCAAGTCGTCCGCCGTGGCAGGTTCTGACTTTTGAGATAAAAAGAATTCGTCTTTGCATATTTCACGGATCATGGAAGAACCTCCGTTGCGTTTTTCTTATTGTAATTGTAGCAGAGAAATGGGAAAGGCTCAACTGCATTTGTGGGAGTTTCGGTGAAGACACTCATTTTCGCACCCGCTGCTGATATTCCTCGATCGTCACAAAATGCCCGTCCACGTCGCGGATGTGGCGGAGATTCAGGCGATAATCCGGGAAGAAAAAGCGGACGGTTTCCAAAAACTTCGGGAAGCGGTCTCCATCGGCAAACGGATACTCGGACACATAAAAGACGCGGTATCGGTTGGCTCGTTCCGTGTCCACGCGGACGATTTGCATGGCGTAACCGGCATCGTCTATGTAAGACTGAAACAACTCCGCGAGATTTTGCAGCACCGCTTCCGTGGCGGCTTCCTGCTCCCGTTTCATACGCTGAAGCTGTCTGGCCGTCCGTTTCTGCTCTTTCTTACGGTCACATTCTTTCCAATACCCTGCGTCCTCGTATTTTTCAAAATGCCGGCAGTTTTTTCCGAGGCAATCATGCTGCGTAATAAGCCGTTTCGTCAGCTTTCCGGGATGCAGCAGATTGTGACAGCAGCCGACAATGCGCGTTTGCGGCAGGATCACGCACTGATTTCCAAGCAGCCGCGCCTTTACAAGCTCCGACTTTCCTGTTTCCGCTTCTGCATGTTCCTTTGACGGCCGGTCGATGATCGGCTGCAAGTCTGGGTGACACAGTTTGCAGGGGCGCCGATTTTGGGAAGCTGTCTGATAGTACACGCTGCCAAGGAGTTTTTTCACGCGCAGAAGCTGCTTGCAATTTCGGCAGTGAAAGATCTCGGAATTTGGAGCGTACAGGTAGTTATAGCTCGATGCCGCAATGATTTTTGCGTTTTGCTCCTGTCTGGGGATCGGTTCTTTGGCTGGCGCGCGTTTGGGCGCTTTTAACTGCGCGAGTTCAAGCGCCTGAAACAGCATCTGCATGACGGCAACATCGTTGCTGGATTGGTGCTCCGGCGCGGGCGTGGAAAGCCCGCACGCTTCCGCAATTTTGTAAAGAGAACGCGCCGGAATTTCGCGTGCTTTGATAGCAGCATAGACCTTTTGGTTCATGCAGCGTACCGCCACTGAAAACGTTCCGAACAGATAGCGGCGGTACAGCGATCTCAGTGTATTTTTCGTTTCAACGTGCCAGCAGCAAATCACGTCGTCCGGCTGAAGCCAGCGGAAGAAACGCTGGACGCAGCTTTTCTCTGAATCCGACGCGCAAAATTCAGCAGGAGCGTAGCCGTTGAACGCCAGATGCTCCCACGGTGCAGTTCCGGGGTTGCGCGGACAGACCAGCGCGTCAAACACACGGATTGTATTCCATTTCTCATCGACCCGCGCAGCATATAGCTGTGTCAGGCTCCGTTGACCGTCACGACCTTCGATCCACTCCATATCCAACAGGACAAACATTGCGATCCGCCCTTTCTCTATCTTGGTAGGAACATCATAGCACATGAAGTGTCCAATAAAGCGTACTTCTCAAGGTGATGCGGAAAAACTGTTAAAATATTTGTCGATTCGGTACGAATAGAATAGATTTTTCGCATAGCAAACAGCATAATTCATACGCCTTGAGATGCAGAATTTGCGCGGCAATAAACAAAGATAAGAACGTCTCTTTTGTTTTCAAAAATACACAGTTCTATCGTTTTCTTGAATTTCCAAATAAAAGCTGGTATAATTAAACTAATAAACGCTGATAGCGATAACAGGGCAAAAATACAACCGCAATCATTGATGTGACACAGTTGACTGAACGAAACTGAGCAAAGAATATGAAAAAGATTTGCTATCAGTTCACTTCTGTATCATAAAGGAAGGTGAGCGCAATATGAACTGTCCGTGGTGCGGAAGTCCGGTTATGATACGCGGTTCATCTTGGGAATGCGGCTGGTGCGGAGACTTTGGAAGTCTGCAAAGAACACCGGCAAAAAAGTCACCGAACACGGCGCAGATCACGTTGACGCTTTCCTTCGTCTATCATGTTGACCTACCCGAAACTTGGAGCGATTTGAAAAAGGCACTGAGGCAGATCGCGCCTAACAACACCTCACTCTCGCAGCTACTCGGAAAAGTGCTGCTGCACCATATCTCAGCCGGAATCCAGCACGCAGGAGCTTTGCCTGACGAGAGAAAGGCGGAGGAACTGCGAACTTTTCTGACTACGACCACTGACCTGAATCTGGGCGAAAACGCAGAAGAGATCATGCGTGATGCCAAACGCGGCGTCCTGTTCCGAGAAGAAGCCGCTCTTTCCGAAACGGACTGCGGCACGTTCTGGACGGAACTGCTCTCGACGCGCCCGGTGGAAAACTACTATAACCGTGTCGATCCGGACGGCTTGTTTGAACTTTTCTCTGAATTATCCTCTGCCTATGCCTACTTCGGCGGGAAAAAGGATGAGGAAATGGGCGAAGCGCAGGACTATCAAAATGCGCTGGAAGAAGCCTATCACACCCATTGGCAGAACAAAGTGCTGCTGCATCCGGACGTAGAACGCGCAAAAGGTCTCTTGGCGCAGGGCATGTTCCCTGATTACGAGGACATTTGCCGCGAGATTTTGCTGGTCGAATATCCGGAAGAAGTCCCGCATGAAACCGCCGAGGATTTCGATGAATTGTCGTGGGAACGTGTTCTGGATGATGTGTTTGCAGACGACCCGGAAAAAGGGATGGAGATGTGGCGGCGGCTTCTGGACATCGCAGAACCGTCTCTGAAAACCGATGCCAAAACAGCCGAGAGACTGCTCCCGGACTGGGATTGGCTGGATTCTCCAACGGACGATCAGGCGCTTCCGCTTTTGGTCGCGTTGGATGACGAGCGGTTTGTATCGCAGCTTTTTGAAAGCGCGTTCCTCGACAGATTGCAGTTCAATGTTCTGGAGATCTGTCTGGATTGTGGGGAGAAAACGCTGGCGCGGCATTGTATGGACCTTGCACTGAAAAATCCTTGTCTGGAGGAGCGGTGGAGGAAGCGGTATACACAGGTCTTTGCGGCTGCACCTTCTTCAAAACGCACAAAGCCACCTGCCCGTGCACTTGCAAGACCGCCCGTCAGTACACCGGCAAAGCCGGCTGGCGAAAGCTATTATCAGTTCTGCAATGTGCAGTTCAAGGAGGATGGAGCGGCGTATGCCTATCTGACCGGGGGAATTTCGCTGAAAGCAGGCGATTTTGTAGTCGTTCCGATCGGCGATCATCAAGCAGAAAAGCTCGCTCGGGTGACAGAGGTGTTCGTTTGCAGCACACAGAATGCGCCATATCCGCCGGAGAAGGCGAAATTTGTGCTCCGCAAGTCTGAACGGACAGCCTTTCCGGAACGCAAAAAGCCGCAGCATCCTGCTCCGAAGCAGGCAGCCGCGCCAGCACCGACTGAATCGAAGCGCACAGTTCCGCCTGCACAGTCCGCACCGATTGAAAATCCGCAGAAGTCTGCGCCGACTGTACAATCGGCAATCACACCGCCGATCGTCAGCCAGACGCCGACGGAGCCAGAAATAACCGAAAAGAAATCTACGCTGTCAAAGAAGCCGTTCCCGCTGGGGAAGATCATTGCGGCTGTTCTGGCAGTAGCCGTGATTGCTGGTATCTCTGTTTCCGTCTCAAGCCGCAATAAGCAGAGAGCGGCAGCTTATGACGCAGCCCTGCAAGAGCTGTCAAACGGCAATTACTCTTCTGCCGAGCAGGACTTCTCGGAGCTTTCCGGGTATTGGGATGCGGCATCGCTGTCCGTCTACTGCAAGTACGCCGATATGTACAAAGACAGGACGGACTACGCAGGCGGGCAGGATGAGCTTTCAAACATCACGCTGCAATATGATACGAGCTGGCAGCAGGATGTTGATGCGCTGGAAACCCGCGTCAAGGGCTACAAGGCGGAGAAAGACGCCGCCGAGGAAGCTGAGCGTCAACGCATCGCTGCGGAGAATGCCGCGAAGCGGGAGCAAAGTCTGAAAGATCAGTATTCCGGAAAACTGCCCGTGGATGGTATGCCCGTGAGCTGCTTGAAGTACACGTCAATCGGATCGCCTACTAAAACCGAAAAATGTCAGTTCTATGACAGCATGGATGTCCATAGACGATACAAAATTCTGCATTGGTATAACAGTGAGGGACAGACCGTAGCATACTGTCACTCTCATCAGCCAAAGGGTGAGTATACAGAAGTCATTTATGCCTTCACTTATTATGAGACGCCCATCGGTCGCCCCAACTCTGCCCCTGCTTGGACGCCGCCGAGTACATCGGGCGGCAGCAATTCCGGAAGCGTCCGGGATGACTACGACAATCCCGAAGACCTCTGGGAAGATAACCGGGATTGGTATGACGATGAGGAAGAAGCGTGGGATGAGTGGGAGAATGGCTAGGAGGTTATTTTATGGATCTGCAACGAGCAAAAGAGCTGCTATCCGACTTGGCAGACGGCGTTGATCCGCTGACGGGAGAGGTCCTGCCGGAAGATCATGTGTGCAACAAAGCAGAAATCATTCGGGCGTTTCACTGTGTTCTGAAATCGCTTCCGGGAAAAACGTCGAAGCCGCAGCCCGAAAATGCGGGCAAACCTTGGAGCGATGCAGACGATGCAGTCCTCTGCCAGATGTTCGATGCCGGAGGCAGCAGGAAGGAAATGTGCGCTTACTTCAAACGCTCGGAGGGCAGCTTGGCCGCACGTCTGGTGCGGTTGGGAAAAATCTCTGACCGGGCAGAATTCAGAATGAAATAAGGTGTAAATGCCATGGCAATTCTAAATTTTTCGGATGTTTTGATGAAAGTGGGACTTGACCCGAAGAATGTCAAGCTGATTCGTCATGCGTTGTCCGACGAACGATTCAGGGAATGCTATGAAGCTGGTATGGCATATGAATATACACAGCACCAGAAAAAAGAATTCAGCAAAGGTTATTCCTACTGGATCACGTTTATCAGCGATGGCGGTACATATGCGAGACTACATTCCTGCTATCGCGTCAATGGCTCTGTGCCTGATGCGCCGGATGTATGCCCGGTTGGATTGCCTGCGTGTGAGGCAAAAGAGTATCGTGGCGAGATGGCATTTTATGATTTGGAATATGTGGACTTGCTGAAGGAATACGAGGGAAAGCTGGTCATTGACTGGGGAAAATCGACCCGGATGTGGCATCAGAAGGCTGTGACAGATAAACCCATCGTAGAGATTGCGTCAAAGAATCAGAAACCTTTTGTCGGCTTTGAAAGCCTCATCCTATCCTTTGACGAGTTAAAAGAAATAATTGAAAACGATACGGATTATAAGTTGTGGCAAACCGCTATGTCCTCTGTCAATGCAGTTTATTTGATCGTAGATATCAAAACCGGTGACAGATATGTTGGTTCGACGTATGGCGACGATGGCTTATTGGGACGCTGGTCTGTCTATGCTGTCACTGGTGGTCACGGAAATAATAAGGGAATGATTGAGCATTTCAACGCCCAAAAGCATAGCTGTCATGATCTGCAGTTCTCGGTGCTGCAGGTTTTGTCGAAAGCCATGTCTAAGGAACAGATCATTGATGCAGAAACACTTTGGAAGAAAAAACTGCTAACCTATGAACCGTTTGGGATGAATAAGAGTTAAAAATATGGAGCAAACGCACAGTGCAATTCCTGCTCCGCTATAGACAAAGAATACGCTGCCAGTGCATTTACCGGCAGCGTGTTTTCATATTTTTGAGTCGCGAAGCCACTGCTGGAACTCCTCCAGCGAGATGATCTCGCGGTCACATTTTTTCTTTTCTTCTCGGGCTTTCTCGCTCCATGCATAGAACTGCTCGTCGGTGATGCGGCCGGCTTTGATCCATGCGAAGCGCTTTTTGTACTCCTTGCGGTACGCCTTGAAAATCGGGTCGTCGGTCTGTTTTTTCGTCCACTGCCGGAACGCGCCGATCTCGCGGCAGCGCTGCTCACCGAACTTTACCGGGCGCTCGCAGTACTCCGCGCTTACGCGCCCAGTCTGCGGAAACCAGCGGCCGCAGTTCTTGCAGCGGCGCACGGTCACGCCGCGCTCGACGCAGCTTCGCAGCGAATAGTCGATCATGTCGCGCACGGCGGACGAGTATAAAACAGGCGCGCACCGGCCCGGCTCGACCGGTTCAAAACTCAGCGGGATTGGCTCAAATCGGAACAGCTCCGGATCTCTCGGCTGGTCGTGATGGTAGTTTTTCGCCGCCTGCTTCTGCGGTTCGCGGCCGGCAGAATCCACGTCCAGCACACATTCCAAAAACTTCTCGACTTGCTTCCTTGTCTCTGAAAACTGTGTTACAAACTCCTTTAGATCCAAAGCAATCGCCTGAATCTCCGCTTGATCGAAGCCATTAACGGAAATGCAGCCGAAGCAGCGCGTATATAAAAGGCGAAAGTAAATGTGCTTCTCAGCCAGCATACCCAACTCCACCATCGCGGCTGTATACGCTTCGCGGGCGCGGCTCTCAACGAAGCGTTCCCAATTCACGCTGATGCGTTCCAGCATCGGCGTGATTTCTTTTTCGTCCAGTTCCAGAAACGTCAGCAGACTTTCCAAAAACGGAAGTTCTAACTGCTTGGACGGCAGGCCCTGCATTCCAAACGCATCGTTTTCAAAAAACTCCCTCTCACCGGAGAAATACATCTTCGCATACCACATAGCTTTCACCTCAAATATGGACTAATTGTAAAATATAAATGAAATAGTCTTGACAAATATGTAGCTCTATGTTACCTTAAAACCAGAAAGCTGTCTAAATCATTTTATCATAGTCTAACACCGCATAGACAGCTTGTCAACGAAAAGTTGCTTTGTACCTTGAAAATTTCACACCCATCTCCAAAGACGATACTCGCCGGGGAAGTATGCCGCGACGCTGCAAAAGCAGCCAGCGTACCGAGGCGAAGCCAACGCTGTGTGCGTCAACAAGAGGCCGCAGGGCAGGAACGGGTATGGAGGATGGCAGTAAAAAAGTGAAAAAACCGCCCGGCTGCTGCAACAGTCGGACGGCATGCCGCGTTTCGGAAAACACGGACTGCAACTGTGTTAACTTTAACAGAGAGACCTCCGAAACGCAAGTTTTTTCTCTGAAATTTCTAAAATCAGTTGGAGGTAAAAAAAGACTTTGAACACATCAAGCATCAAGAATTTTGACGAGCTGCCGCTGTTTCTCAACGCGCAGCTTGTCTCCCGCACGCTGGGCGTATCGCCGTCGAGCGCCTATGAACTTCTGCATGAGGACGGTTTCCCATCGCTGCGGATCGGCAGCCGGCTTGTCGTACCGAAGGAACAGTTCCGCCTCTGGGTAGAACGGCAGACGGGAGGCGCACATGAAGAATAAATACTATACCTCGCGCGATCCAATCAAAAACTACTTTCCTCTGCCGAATGAGGTTTTCGCCCTCGGCCTCTCGCCGGGGGCCTTGGCAGTCTACAGCTACCTGATGTACATTGAGGATCGGACGACATATCAGTGCCATGCGAGCTACCGGACGATTGGGAGCGCAGTCAATATGAGCCCGAACACCGTGCGAAAATATGTTGCGGAGCTGGTTGAACGAGGACTGATTCAGACAGAGCACACAAGCATCATCACACAGGACGGACGCAAGCAGAACGGAAGCCTTCTGTACACGCTCCTGCCCATTCAGTTCTCCATCCAGCAGTTTTACGAGCAAAAGCTTGCAAAGCTGGACGCGGAATGCGAGCAGGAACGCATCCGAAAGCGCTTGGAAGCGTTCCAACTGGCGCAGCAGGAAACCGCCCGTCCACCAGCGTGAGCCGCGTGTCGCGGCTGTGTCCGATTTTCCGGGCACAGCCGGGCGCGTACCCACCGGAAACCCAAAACCGGACGTTGCGCCGCCGTGCGGGAGCGTTGCGGGAACGCCAAGCACAGGGCTTTCGGGTAGGGGTTGTTGAGAGGGCAAAAACAGCCCCATTGGGGTCGGAAGCGCAAATAATCACGCTGTTTCAAGGAAAACAGCGGGGTCACACACAAAATTGGAGGGAAATTAGCATGGCAAACAAGAAAATCAAGTTTCCGCTCTGGCTTATGCCGGAAACCAAGGCGACGGTCGAACGCCTCTACCGGCAAGATGGATGCAGCAGCCAGAGCGAGTTCATGG
>OMBN01000708.1_pt1 | contig 18192 bp, 18 predicted proteins | sample 1644891 | NCBI WGS metagenome assembly OMBN01 (sample SAMEA103958144, study PRJEB25191) | human gut metagenome | reverse complement strand
GATGTGGGCGGCGGCTACGCGACTGGAAGCGAATGAGAAACAAAGACGCCTTTTCGGGCTATCATCCGACAATCAATTTCCTATACTTTGCACTGGTCCTGCTTTTCTCGATGTGTCTGATGCACCCGGTCTATCTGGCAATTTCCCTGACCGGCGCGCTGGCGTATGACATCTATCTCAAGGGCAGAAAAGCGGTACGCTTTGCCGTCATGGGACTGCTTCCCATGGCGGTGATCGCCGCGCTGGTCAACCCCGCCTTTAACCATGAGGGGCAGACGATGCTGACGTATCTTCCGAGCGGCAACCCCTTGACGCTTGAATCCATCCTGTACGGCGTGGCGGCGGCCGTCATGCTGGCAAGCGTTGTCCTCTGGTTTTCTAGCTACAACGAGGTCATGACCTCGGACAAGTTCGTCTACCTGTTCGGGCGTGTGATACCAGCACTTTCTCTGGTCTTGTCTATGGCGCTGCGCTTCATCCCGAAGTTCAAGGCGCAGATGCAGGTCGTCTCCGAGGCGCAGGCGTGCATCGGGCGCGACACGAAAAACGGCAGCGTGTTCCAAAGAGTCGGGAACGCCGTCAAGATCTTCTCCATTATGGTCACATGGAGCTTGGAAAATGCAATCGAAACCGCAGATTCCATGCGCGCCCGCGGCTACGGTCTGCCTGGGCGCACGGCGTTTTCCATCTATCGTTTTGATGATAGAGACAAAAACGTTCTCGCGTGGCTGATCTTCTGCGGCGCGTACATTCTTTCGGGCTGGTTGGCAGGCGGAATGTATTTTAGGTATTACCCTACTGTTAAAACCGCCTTATGGACGCCATTGACGATCAGCTTCATGTTCGTGTATCTGGCACTTGTTCTTACCCCCGTGATTCTCGACCGAAAGGAGGACAGGCAGTGGAAATCTTTACAATCCGAAACCTGAATTTTGCGTATCCGGAACAGGAAAAGAACGCGATTTCCGACCTCACACTGTCTGTCCGACCGGGGGAGTTTCTGGTGCTCTGCGGCCCCTCCGGGTGCGGCAAAAGTACGCTGCTGCGGCAGCTCAAAACCGTCCTCGCGCCACATGGCAGACGTTCCGGTGAAATTCTGTTCGATGGGAAGAAGCTCGATGAACTGTCCCAGCGCGAACAGGCCGAGAAGATCGGCTTTGTGCAGCAAAGTCCGGAAAATCAGATCGCGACCGACAAGGTCTGGCACGAGCTGGCGTTCGGGCTGGAATCCCTCGGCTACGATACGCCGACGATTCGCCGCAGAGTTGCGGAAATGGCATCGTTTTTCGGGATTCAGACATGGTTTTATAAGCCGGTCACAGAGCTGTCCGGCGGCCAGAAACAGCTCTTAAACCTCGCGTCTGTGATGGTGCTTCAGCCGAAAGTCTTGATTCTCGACGAGCCGACGAGCCAGCTCGACCCGATTGCCGCGTCTGATTTTTTAGCCACCCTCGGCAAGATCAACCGGGAGCTTGGCACGACGATCATCCTGACGGAACACCGTCTGGAAGAAGCGTTTTCATTTGCGTCGCGCGTCGCGGTCATGGACGGCGGCAAGCTCCTTTGCACCGGTACACCCGCCGAAGTGGGCGCGGAATTAAAATCCAGTGGCAACGCGATGTTCCTCGCCATGCCCGCCGCCATGCGCATTTGGGCGGCCACGGATTCTAAAGCGGCCTGCCCGATCTCCGTCTGCGACGGCCGGAACTGGCTGCTGGACTATGTAAAAACGCATGAGTTGCAGCCTATCCCAGAAGAAAATAAAAACGCACCGGACACGGAAACCGTTGTCTCAGCGCAAGAGTTGTGGTTCAAGTACGACAAGGACCTGCCTGATGTGGTCAAGGGCTTGTCTCTGGAGCTGCACAAGGGTGAATTTCTGGCGCTGCTCGGCGGCAACGGAACGGGTAAAACAACGTCTATGAAGCTCCTCGCCGGACTAAAAAAGGCGTATCGCGGCGAGTTAGCCATCACCGGCACGGTTGGGATGCTGCCGCAGAACCCGCAGGCGCTCTTTGTGAAATCCTCAGTGCGCGCAGATTTATTGGAGATTTTACCAAAATCCGAACGCAAAACTGAACGGCTTGCACAAGTCGTTTCCCTCTGCAAATTGACCGAACTGCTCGACCGCCATCCGTATGACCTTTCCGGCGGTGAACAGCAGCGCGCGGCGCTGGCAAAAATCCTGCTTCTGAACCCGGACATTCTGCTCCTTGACGAACCGACAAAGGGTCTGGACGCGGAGTTCAAACAGGTCTTTGGGCAGATTTTAAGGACGCTGCAAGCGTCCGGCGTAGCGATCCTCATGGTCAGTCACGACATCGAGTTCTGCGCGAAATACGCCGACCGCTGCGCCCTGTTTTTTGACGGAAACATCGTCACGGAGGCCGAACCGAGAACGTTCTTCTCCGGCAACAGCTTCTACACGACCGCCGCGAACCGCATCGCGCGCGATGTGCTTCCAGATGCGGTCACGCCGGAGGACGTCATTGCTGCCTGCGGCGGCACAGTCGAATCGGAGGCGGCATTGCCGGAATATCAGCGCATTCCGCCTGCACCGGAAAAGGAAGCGCAGGCAATGAAAAAGCTCCCGGTCTGGCGAAAGATTCTTGCCGCCGTGTCCGGTGCCGCTTCGCTGGCGCTCATCGTGCAGACCATCGGCGTGACCGACCTGACAAAGCTCGTGGACGCGGGCGGATTGACAGGTCTTGCAGGCGACCAGCTGAATCTCTATGGGATTCTGCTTGTTTCCTTGCTTGTCTTTGCGCTCTCGATCAGCCGCAAAGCAGACAGGCCGGATTACCTGGTGCAGATGCCGCTGGAAAAGCGAAAGCTCCAAAAGCGCACCGTGACTGCCACGCTGCTCATTCTGCTTTTGATTCCTCTGACGCTGTTTGTCGGCGTGTACTACTTCGCAGGGCGAAAATATTACTTCATTTCGCTGCTCATTTTGCTGGAATGTATGTTGCCGTTCTTCCTGATTTTCGAGGGCAGAAAGCCGCAGGCGCGGGAGCTAGTGCTCATTGCCGTGCTCGTTGCGCTGAATGTGGCAGGGCGCGCTGCGTTCTTCATGCTGCCGGAATTTAAGCCGGTCGTTGCGATGACGATTCTCGCAGGCGTGGCTTTTGGCGGCGAAACCGGATTCTTGGTTGGCGCGATGACCATGCTGGTGTCCAATATGCTCTTTTCCCAGGGGCCGTGGACGCCGTGGCAGATGTTTGCCATGGGCATCATCGGCTGGCTGGCAGGTGTCTTGTACCGCAAGGGCGTTCTGCGGCGCGGGCGGCTGAGCCTTTGTATCTTCGGCGTGATCTGCTCGACCATCGTGTATGGCGGCATTATGAATCCCGCGTCTGCGCTCATGTGGTCGAACACGATCAACTGGAAAATCATTTTAAGCTACTACATCACCGGCCTTCCGGTCGATCTGGTGCGCGCCATTGCAACGTTTTTCTTCCTGTGGTTGATTGCCGAACCCATGCTTGAAAAGCTTGACCGTGTCAAAACAAAATACGGCTTAACGGAGTAAAACTTCCCGCAGGACTGCAAAATGCTGCGGTTCTGCGGGAAAATTCTTATATGCGCGACGAATCGTCACAGGCAAAAAACTCCGCCATCGAGATTCCAAGCACCTTGCAAATTTGCTCAATGGTATCCACGGAGAGCTGACTGCCTCTGCAGCGAGAGACGCGAAGCGTTGTGTAGGGAATGTTTTCGCTTTGGTATAGCAGATACAACGTCATATTTCTCTTATGTAATAACTCGTCCAATCGTGCGTGCGTGTTCAATTCCTCATTCACTCCTATCAAAAAAGCAGATTCACTTTTGATGATAGGTTCAGTTCATAAAGGTACTTTGCCAATTGCTTTTCCTTAAGCTTGATGCCGTTTGAGCATTCTTTGACTGATCCAGTCCACAGAGCGGCAATTTCCGCTTTCAAAAAGCAGTAGCCCCGGCTCGGAATACCGAGCCGGGGCTGCCGTTTATCCATCAAAAGTCCATGTCAAGCCGCTTTCCGAAATCGCAGGCCGGTTACCCGCACGGACAGCTCCTGCGACAGAAGGCGCAGCGTTTCAAATTCGTCGTCGAGACCGTCAAGCTCCCGGCGGAGAATTTCTTCGTAGTGCTGCTTCTTCTGCTCCAGCGTGGCAATCTTGTTGACCCACCGCTCCATGACGCTGGGGCTGCGGCTGCCGCTCTGGATGAGATAGTCGGCCTTCTCCTGATACAGCGCGATCTCTTTTTTGACCGCGGAATAAAATTCCTCTGTCATTTTGTCGCGCTGCTTCGCGTCGTCAATGATGTAAAAGCTGTTGACACTCAGGGCGCTGTCATTCCGGTTCAGCTCACTGAGCTGCTCAATGAATGTTTCAAATGTGTCCACCTTGTCCATGTGCTGCCGCGGGATAAAATACAGATGTCCAGTCGAGCTGACCTTGGTGGCTTCCAGCATCCGCAGATAGCTCAGGCAGATCGTCTCGATCTGTCTCCGGTTCGCGCAGACCTGATATAGTTCAAACAACTCCTCTGCCCGGCGGCAGTAGCCAAGGGGATCGACATCAGCATCGAAGCCGATGTTGTCATATCCGAACCGATTGTCGCGCCGGTCGTAAAAGATGTTTGCCAGCTTTTCATACTGATTCGTCCGCTGGTTGAGCGTTTCCTTGACCAGCTCGCGGGAATATACGTCCTCGGTGTGCGCATTGTCGCGGCAGTAGACCGCGTAGATATGATGCTCACCGGGATTCTTTACCGTGATCCGGTCTTTGATATCGCCCGTCGCGGAGCGGAACGCATCCGATACGGAAATTCGCTTACTCCCGGAATACGGGATGTTCAGATCCTCACAGAGCTGCGCCAGCGCCTCCTTCTCCACCAGAATATTGGCAAGCGAGAAATAGAGGAATTTGCCCAGCACGGAGGCCTTATCGCCGTTGGCTGCGCCAAGGATGTCCTGAAAATTCGTAATATTTGTCATGTGCATTTCCTTTCTAAGCCGTCTTTCGTTTCGTCCAGTCCAGCAGATAATCGTCCACACCCTTGAAGCGCGGGTTCCAGGTACATTGATAATACCGGATACCCGGAATCGACTGCACCTTGCGGCGCAGAGTGGTGATTGCCTGCCGGACCTGCGGATTTGTAAACTGATCCATGTCCATCGCCTCCATGACCTCTGTGACGCCGAGCGACAAGAGCGTTTCCCGCAGTCCTTTGTGGGCGTTCACGCCGCCGAGACACACAAAGAGCGCGTCGTTTGCAAAGTAGCTTGCAATATCGCCCTTGAGCGGTCCCTCGGTGAGATAGGCGCGCTTCTGCGTGGTATCTCCGGTGACGTGAATCCACGAATAGCTGCGGGTACCATTTTCCATACGGCTCGGCCGGCTGGACAGCCAGCGGTATTTTCGCGCCGCATCGCCGTCCAGCCGGATCTTCATACCCTGAATGAGACCATCCTTGTTCCGCACCGGAATGAGAAATCCATTCGCGCCTGCCAGCGTCCATGTCCCGTCCTTCGTATAAAAGCCGGGCAGTCCATGCAATTCATGATCGCACCGGAGAAGCGACGCCAGCAAGCGCCGTTCGGCTTCTGTTTCCGGCATGGACTTATAGCCGTTGCGGGCAATGATCTCATCCGGGAGTCCTCGTTCATGGAGGTTTTCTCTGTGCCGGTCGGAGAGCGTCAAAAGGGACAGCATCTCCGAATATGCCGCATGGCGCTGTTCCAGCGCATACGGTTCCCGGCTCGTTGTGTTTGGGGAGCTGGGCTGCAAAGGCAGTTTATACACGTTGCTCTTTGCAGCCAGCTCCAAGTATGCTTCTTTGTTTGTCAGACCATTCAGCCGCGCATACAGCGTCACGCTGTTGCCGCTTGCACCGCAGAGATTGCAGCGGTACTGATCGGTTCTCGTGTTCAGACTCAGATGATATTTGCTGGTTCCATGGTCGCCGCAGAAGGGGCAGCTTGCCTCAACTTCTTCGCTGTGAAGCGTTCGGTCATTGAGAGCAAGCCCGCACCGTCTGGCGGCTTCCAAAATCGGCAGCTTCTGATAAGCCAGACAGCACGCCCCCTTTCTGAAAAGTAAGGTTACGCCGCCTTCGGCATTGCAGTGCTGCCAGCCCGCACGGAAAGCTCCGCATTACGGACGCATTTGGCGAGGATCATCTGACTGGTCGGACGGATGTTGCTGAGATCGTCCACAGATTCCATGTTGTCGAAGAATACAGGGTAATTACGGCCTGTGAGCCGCTTCACAAGCTCCGACACCTCCGCACCAGCCCGGATCTTCTCAGAGAGCGAGAGCCGGTCGTAGCGGCGGCCGTTGTAGGTAAAGCGGAACACGTCCTTTAATTCTCCGGTCGTCTTGACCACATCGTAGAGCGAGATCTTCACGCGGTTCAGCGCGAGTTTGGAGAATGTCATCTCCGCGCGCTTGCTCATGTAGAGGATCACGTCTTTCATCATGATTTTCTTTTCCGTGATCTCCTGCTCAATGGCTTTGATGCGCGTATCAAAGTCCTCCGGTGCAGCGCTCAGAACCTGCTGCGCGGCGGCAAGCTGCACCCGGCAGTCTTCCAGCGATGCTTTGCACTCGGCAAGGCGTTCACTGTCCGCAGGACTCAGCGTGCCGCATTCCATGCTTGCAGTCAGGTTCTGGATGCGTGCGCGAAGCTGCTCCAAGGTCTGCTGGCGCTGCATATTCTGTTGTGCGGCGTTTTCCTGAAGCTGCTCCCGCTTCTGATTCAGCGCGTCGATCTCAGACTGGTATCTGACCAGATCATCCGCTTTGAATTGCTCAAATGTACTTTGACTTTTCTGCTCCAGCTCCTGAAGCTCAGTGATCTGACCTTTCAGCTGTGTGCCGTCGGCGGCGATTCTCTCCGTTTCCGCCTGTAAAGCCTGACGGAACGCCGGATATTCCTGCTGCGAGAGGACACGGCGGCAGACCGGGCAGCTTGTACCCGGCTGAAACCGCTTCAAAAGCGCGGCATTTTGCTGATACTTTTTCCCCAGCGCCTGCACCTTTGCCGTATCCTCTGCCAGCGGGCCTGTGTATTTTGGCTGGTAGACCTCGGACGACCGAGCGCCCAGCTTTGCATGAAACTCTTGCAGTTTTGCGTCCAATTCTGCCGTATCCGGCGTTTCCGGCGCTTCGCCGGAAAGCTCCTCGTACTGCTCGCTGGCCTGCACAAGCTGCTCCTGCAACTCCTCTAAATTGACGTTTTCAAACCGCCGTGCTTCCAGCGATACAATTTCACGCTGCAATTCCTGAATCCGCACAGTCAGTCCGCTGGAGAGTTCTTTGCTGCTCTGCCGCTGCTTCTGCGCCAGATCCAGCTTGCCGCTCAGATAGACTGCGTTCTGTTCCAGTTCCCGGATCTCCTCCCGGCGATTCTTGAGAAACGTCTCAGGAGACGGTAATTGAAGCCCGGACAACCGCTGCTGCGTCTGCGCATTGAGCTGCGCCAGAACGTCGGCCTGCGGAATGGGCGGGAGATACCGCTCCAACAGCTTTTTCCCATCTTCACCCAATTCTTCGATAAAGTACAGGGGATTGAAAATGGAGAGAAACACATCCCGTTCGCCAAACATCTCATTGAGATCCGTCTGCCGGATGGCATAGCCGTCGTAGGTGATGCTCATGCGATCCTTCTGCCGGCTGCGGGTCAGTTCGTGCGCTCTGCCGGTATCATCCGTAAAGCGCATCGTGATCTGCAGGTCCGGGTTCGTCTCGTTGTGCAGCCGGTCAATGCCGCGCTCCCCGAAGAAGGGAAGCCCTGTGACGGCAAATGCGATGGCGTCCGCCAGACTGGATTTGCCGCGGCCGTTGCCGCCGGTCACAACGGTAGGATTACCGAACGTGATCTCCATAGGCGCTTCATAGCATTTGAAGCCGGAGACGGTCATACCGGTGATCTGAAAGCCTTTGATTTTTTCCATTCTGCCTCCTTACGCTGCCTGCTGCACGACCTGATAGCCGTCCAGCGTATAAAATGCGACGTTTCCCTGTTTCCGCATGGTGACCTGCGCGTCATAGAGCTGCGCGCCGGGCATGAGCATCGGATGGCTGCCCTGCGCATAGACCTTCGCCTGCTTGCCCTCTGCGTTTTGCAGAACGGCGCAGACCAACGGCTGACCGGACATATCCTGCTGATTGCTCACCGACAGCACAACGTACTGGCATACCTGCCGCGTCGTAAACGGGAGAGGCTGCTGCGATGGTTGCTGCGGCGCTTGCTGCGTCTGTGGCATTGCCGTCGGCACTGTATTCTGCGCCTGCTGTCCAGCCTGTCCGTCGCGCTTATAGCTGAGCTGTGCCTGTGCTGCACCCGGAGATGTGGGAAGCTGATGCAGCTTATCCAGTAATTCCAAATATGCAGCGTTCAGCTTCGGCCGCTCGGTATCGCAAATCACATAGGAGTTGCCCTTCTGCTCGATCTTGACCCAGAGTGGCTTTGTCATCTTGTAGAGGACACGTCCAATGCCCCATTGCACGGCGGCGCGCTTCATCGAGTCGGACAAGCCGCCCTTGATGGGTTCGATGTCGGAATCCTCCGCGCCGTCCCATTTTGTAATGAAGCCTTTGCCCTCAAAATAGATGGAAATGCCGCAGATCTGTGCGTCCTTCTTTCCGTTTCCGTGCCATGGCTTGTAGTCGTTGTACCAGTTCTCCGGTCCCACGACCTCATCCAGACGGTCCTGAATGGCGCGGTTCGTGACATACGGAATGGCAAGACCGCTGGCCTTGTCTTTCGTCGTCACCTGAATCCGCCATTCCAAGTCCTCCGGCGCAAATGGCCGCGCCAGCTCTTCACGGATGGTTTTTGCGTCTTTTGCCATACATTACCCTCCAATAAAGTCTTTCAAGGTCTTTTCGTTTGGAATCAGCACATCGGAATAGTAATACGACGGGTCTTTGTCCTTCAGATGCTCCAAAAGATCGCGGTATTGCATCCCCAGCTTGTTGTTCAGTGCATTGAAGCTGTGATCCCCATTGGGGATGGACAACAGGAATGTCGGCAAGCTGGCAAGTGCGTGCGGCGTCTTGTACTTTGGGAGTGCGTTTGCACCAATGCAGATCTCTCCCCGTGCACCGCTGACATTGGAAAACGGATAGCGGTACATTACGCTCTCCATCGTCGGCTTTTCGTCCGCAGCAACACCCATCCTGCATCCGCTGATCTTACCCTCTGTGTCAACATGGAACGCGAAGACCAATCTCGGTAGCGGAAAGTTCGGATATGCCGTCTCATGGTAGCTGATGTCTGCGTATAAGCGCGGGTACCAGAGATAATATTCCTTGTTCCCGTTCGGATGGATTTTGACATGGATACAGTCTGACGGCAGCAGTCCGCTGTTGACATAATCTCGCATGGCGCTGTTTTTAATGCAGTCCAGAAGCGCATCTTCCTGTACTTCTTTGCACTTTACGATCCCGTTTGTGTGCGTCTCGATGAGAAGCTGTCCGTATTCCGGAATGATCCGGATCCGCAGTTCGTCTTTGTTCATGCCGCCTCCAATTCCGAAGCGTACCGCTTCGCAAGCGCGCGTTCCTTTTTGAGCAGAATTTCCAGCTTCTGTATCTCATCTGCGTACCATTCGTCGATAGCAAGCAGAGCTTCCAGCAGGTCAAGTTCATAGTGAAAATAACCGTCCGTTTCTACAATAATGCCGCTTGACCACTCTGAGCTGATCTTCTTCTGATAGCTCCAGCCCATACCGCCGCTGCACCCGCAGGAATATAATTCCGCAGCTAACTTCTGTTCCGCTTTTTTGACGTAGGGGTTTTCTGAAAGCTTCATGCTGTGAAGGCTCCCGTATTCCCGGATCAGCCGGTAATACTGCATCATGCTGCGAAAGCTGAAATACCAGTGATCGTATTCATAGTCCTCATTGAATTTCTGATCCATATAATCCGTGGCGGCGATCAGAAGCTCATAATAGACCTCATACAGGTCATCGCTCGATGTCGTGATATCACGCTCCAACAGCCGATCCAGTTTCCCGTATTCGTAGAACATACGAGCCGCTCTGACTGTTTGAAGTGAACCGCATATAGATTCATAGTCCATAACTGTGCCTCTTTCAACAGAATTTTCGCTGTGCAGCGGCTTTCGGCTTGGAATGGTCAAAAGTGCTGCGCAGGTGATTCAAACGGTGTTCCCGGTCCTCTGCTTCAGACAATGCACCGTATAAGCTGTCAATATCTTCTTCGGTAAATGCCTCGAAATCAAGATCAGCAAAACGGATGCAATCATCATTTTTCAGTGGAGCCAGAATATTTGTCAGTACATACGGCGGAACATTTTCAGGTTCCGGTGCCGGCGTATGCGGCAGCGCCTCCAGTCCCTTTAAGAGCTTGGAAAGATCAATCTTCATCCGCTTTCTCCCATACCAGCTTCACCACGCAGATGGCATAGTCCTTCATATTGCAGAGAATTTTCTTATGCTCCTCCTCATTCATATACGACCGGCCTTCGCGCAAGAAATAGATCCCGCAGTCCGGCATCAGCTCTCCAAACATGCTGGCGATGTGCCACTCCATGTGGGAACGCGCTTCGGCGGTGTCACCCTTGAGATAGGCCGTACACATCTTTGTATCGCCGACGGTCTGCTCGTTCCCGATCTCCAGATGCTCCATGAAGCCGTCCAGATGTGCCTTTGCGCGCTCATCCAACTGATGCTTCGCAGATGCGTAGAAATACAGGAACAGCGCCGGTTCGTTTCTGCCCAGAATGACGCTGTATGGACTGGACGCTTTCTGTCCCCATGCGCCGCCGGACGGTTCAAACCGGGTACAGAGCTTTCCCATCTGCGGGAGGATCCGCTCCGTGACCTGCTGCCAGACGGTTTCACGTGCCGTCTGGTCATCTGCTTCTGTGACGGGTGCAACGATTGCAAGATTTGTAGTTAACATAATTCCTCCTAGCTCAACGCCAGAAATCCGTTCGGCGTCAGGACATTGAAGATCATCTTGTTGCTGATGACCTCATGCACCTCTGCGCCGGTATGGTTTCCGCGCTGGTCAAACTGTTCTTCACGTTCTACATTTTTGATCTTCACAATACGGCCCTTGATGATATGCGGGGTATCGCATTCAATCAGCCCGTTGATCATTCCGGAGCCGCCGATGAGACCGATCTGCCCAATGGAAAGGGGCAGGAGCGGTCTTTTTTCTGCGCTGTCCAATGCGCTTTTCTCGCATAGCAGCCTTGTAAAGCTGCCGGAGCGCGTCAGCTGGCGTTCCAGCTCCTTCTCATTGAACCGTTCGCCGCGAAAGACCTCGACAGCCTTTGCAACGTCGGGCAGTACATATCGGTTTTCCTCCAGTTCCGTAATGCACGGGATCATCTCTGGGGTCAGCGCCTGCGCACCCAGCCGGTCGGCTGTTTCATCGTCTTCTGTCGGCTTTCTCCGAAGCCCCAGCACGACCGCCTGATGGAATCTGGCAAACTCGCCGCTTGTAAATTTCCAGACAGAAAGGTCTGAAAAGTTCCCCGCGAGGATTTTACAGATGTCCGGCGTCAGCCGGTAGTACGGCACGATGTAGATGAGCAGGCCGCCCAGCATGAGCGTACGGATGCTCTGCACCAGAAACTGCTTTTCGCTGCGTACCCGGCTGCCGCCCTCGGTTAGAACGGACAAATACGGCGGATTCAGAAACAGTACATGGAACACCTCACGGCTGATCTGGCTGTGAAAGAAGCTTCCGAAGCCGACACGGTGGAGCCTGGTTTGCGCTTCCTCCGCGCGGTGTTCGTCCAGCTCCATGCCGTAGGTGTAGCAGTTGTTGCCGTTGGCAAGCTGCCGAAGCGCCTTGCCGCAGCCGCAGCAGGGGTCGAGCAGATTCGTCGTCACGCCCTCCGGAAACGCGATCCCGCGCAGGATGTGCGTGATATTTTCCGGGTCTGTTGGGTAATAGCCCATGCGGACATGATTCATCAGCCGCCCGATCACCGCCGCGTTGACGGTGTCCGTTTGCGGAAGGAATTTTGCAAAGCCGGCCAGGACTTCATACACAGGCTTGTACGCTCTGGACATAAGATCAAAGCGGTGCAGACCCGCTTGAAGCTGCCCGGCTTTTCCTGCCAGCGCGGATTCCTCCAATTCCAGAAGATTCCGCTGTGCATCGCCGAGCGCCGCAAGAAGCGCGTCTCTCGTTTTCTGCAATTCCAGATAGTACGCATACGCGCGCTGCGGCTGCGCCGTGCGGTATTTCTCCACACCGGCGCGGCATTTAAGCAGGCGCTGGCTGCCGTGCAGAATGGCTTCTGCTGTCTGCCGAAGCTGTTCCAATGCGTAAAAGGAGCATTTGGACTCCTTCTGCAATTCCTGTTCCATCCCGTTTGACCTCACGCCGCAGGCTGGATGCTCTCAGCCGCAAAGTCAAAGACCGGCGCGTTTTCCTCCGGCGTACCGGGGAGAATACGCATTGTGTAGCCTTTGCTTCGCAGCAGCTTGAACGTGCCGATCATGCGCTGAAGCTCAAAATCATCCGCTTCATTTGCATCGTTCTTGCAGGCGGCTTTTTCCGCCGCCTGCTGTGCAAGCACCTCCTGCACAATTTTTGCGATGTTTGCTTTTGTTTCGGCGTCTTCCGGTGTGTCAGACGGTTCTTCTGCTTCCGTGCGCAGCTTCTCAAACCTGCCCTGCGGCCGGCTTGCCGTCAGGCGCAGCCAGAAGGTGCGCAGCAGGGAAAGAAGCAGCGTCAGGAGCATGCCGCGCGGCTTCGGCGTCAGATGCACGATCTCATCTGCGTCTACCTCACCGATCTCGCTGACCGCCACGGTCAGGCTGGGAGCCTTGACGTAATTGGCGGAGAAGAAACGGGAAACAGCGGCGCTTTCCGAGATCATGGCCTCGCCACAGCTGACGCGCTGCGCCAGCAGTCTCCGGCAGATGACCGTGCCGCATTCCAGTTCGGTCACGTCCACGATGTCTGCGGAAACTTCACCGGCGGTAATAAAACCTCGGCCGGAAATATGCTTCGCTTTCAGGCCGTTCGTGACGTGCAGATGCCCATGGACGATCACATCGTCCGTGACAAGCGTTTCATAGTTGTACGTCGCACCGGCTGGGATATAGACTGTTTTCATGTTCAAAATTCCTTTCTCTTTTACGCTGCCTTCTGTTCTTCCTTGAGCCGTACCGGGAGGACGATGGCGGAGCTGTTACCAGCCACGAGCAAGATCGCGCCCAGCGGGCTGGTCAGCCGCATTGTCACCATGTCCTGCTTTTCAAACTGCGTGAGTGCGTCCAGCATAAATCTTGCGTCAAAGCCAAAGATGATGCTGCTTTCTGCGCTGATGGAAACCGCCGCTTTGTAGAGGCAGTCCTTCGCACGCAAGGTCAGCAAGCCATTCTCAAACCGGACATAAGGCTTGTCTGTCTTTCCGATGCAGGCCAGCAGATATTTGAGGGCCTGCACGAAGTCTTTCCGATGGAAGCAGAATTCCTCATTCCACTTCTGCGGAACAACGCTTTCATAGGTGATAGGCGTGACATTCAGGATACGTTTCGCAAGCAGACGAACGTGTTCATTCTGGAACAAAACCCATTCATCGGCGACGCTGATCTGCATATCCGCGTCGCCAAACACCTTGAGCTGTTCCAGCGCGGAAACACCGACAAGAAACGGCTTTTCAATACTCAGTCCTCCATCATCACAGCAGGCCGCGCGATGACCTTCCACCGCCCAGATATGTTTGTTCTGGAACAGAACACCCTGATATTCCGGTCTGGTGCTGCGCAGATCTACGGCATACTTTACCTGCTTGACGCATTTGAGAATGTTTGCCGCGTTTGCCGTATAGCTTTGCTTGGCTTCAAACTCCGGCCATGTGGGGCATTCCTCAGCTTCATAAACTGGGAACTTGCCGCCCTTGTCTCCGCAGCGCATGGTTATGATTTGTGATTTCCTTTGGCCGGACAGCTCCAGTTCCAGTTGGCCCGTAAAATAACGGCACACCTTCTGGACACCAGCACTGTTCCAAAACACGAACGCAAAGTCGTCGCCGCTCGCGGGGATCGTCACGGACAGCCATGTACCAAAGTCCGTTGCAGAGAGCGTACAGTGATCCGCTGTAAATTCCACCTTGATCTCCTGCAGGACTTTGACCGGACTTTTTGCCGGAATGTCCATCAATGCTGTCATCGCTTTATAAAAGGCTGCTGCGTTTACGGAACTTCTCATGCTGCTTTCCTCCTTGTTTTCTGTAAGGTTGCGCGCATATTGACAGACCCCGTTGCAAACGTGATCTGCCGCACGCGCGTTTCTCCGACGGTCAGAATGTTGTAGATCATATCCACGACGGCAGTGGCCGCTGTGATGTTGGCGGCGATGCTCTGCGGCGCGGAAACAGATGCCTCGGCGCAGCTCAGCTCCGTCGGAAATTTGTCTGTATCCTGCAAGACCTCCGGGAATGCCGCTCCGACGGGACGATAGAACGTGCGCCCGCCGCTGCGGATGCCGCAGACGATCTGCCCGGTGTGCATCCCGTTGCCGCTGTCGATATAGATAAGATCATCCAGCTTGTAAAAGACCTCGTGGCAGAGTTTTCGGCTTTTGTTGTTGTCCACCGCGCCGATGAGGATCACCAGCTCTTTGACGGTTGGAGAATGCCAGTACGGCCCGGTCGGGAACGTCCGCGCTTGCAGCATGGAAAAAAGCCGCTCGCCGGACTCGATAAACTCCGGTACATACTCCGTTTCCATCCCGAACACGGAGGAATACCGCTCCGCCAGCACCTTTGCCTTGTTTTCGCCTAAATCCGCCGGTGTGAAATTCTGCCGTACAAGGTTCTTTTCTTCCACGATATCTCCATCACAGATGATAAAGCGGACAGGCCGTTCCAGCGCGTACAGAAGCCGGTACAGATGCGGCGCAATATGTCCGCCGGTGCCTCCGGCTCCCAGCATGACGATCTTCACGGGCCGGTTCTCTGAAAACTTCATCCCGCACCTCCAGGCAATCCGCCCAGAAACGAGCGCACGCCCGCGAAGTGTGCGGACGGCGCTTCCGGAAGTTCGGGAAGCTGATGGATGACCTTGCCGCTCCATTCCGCGGGAAAGCCGCTGGCCAGCCCTTCAAGCACCAGATCTGGTTCGATGGGGACAAAGCTGCCGCCGCAGGAAATGCGGGCGGAGATCTCCGGGAAGAAGCGATCCAGACGTCCAATTACGAGATACAGCCGTGTACCGCGTTCATCCATGTCGTCGATAGCCGAAAAGATCGCCTTCATGCTGTTATGGGAGTGGATGTCTGCGTAATACAGATACCGGCACTCGTCTGGAAGATCTTCATCCGTCAGTCGGACCGTTATGCTGTCCTTGGTGACGCGCTGCTTCGGCACAAACGGAATGAATTTCTGCTCCTTCCGATCCCAGTAGATGCGGACAAGGGCTTCAAACTCCGCGCCCGATTCCATCTGGCTTCTGAAAAAGCCGATGATGGAGCGCAGCAGCTCCTGCGGAATGCGAGGAAGAGCCGGGCGAAAGCCGGTTCTTACCTCTGAAAATTCTGTGATCTTGTGCTTGGGCGCGATAAACTCGCCGAGCTCGCTCCGGCGCATCTCATACGTCTGCCCGTCCCGCGAGGGGATGAGGCAGATGACCTTGTTGGACGCGCGCGCAGCCTCCAGCGTCGGGAATACGCCCTTGTAGTCCGCGATGCCCTTTTTCTGCATCCGGATCTGCGGCTTCACGACGCACTCCGGGTCCTTGACCTTGCCTTTTTTCAGGCTGTCCAGGAACGCTTTTGACTTCTCGATCTCCGCTTTCACGGCCGCGATGGTGTCTGTCTTTGGCGTAGGAACGGTCTTCGTAACATCGCCGTACCGTACCTGCCAAGTGACAGACGACGCATCCTCCAATTCAGGGAAATCATCCGCTTTCTGGATACGCAGAGCCTCAAAGGTCATATCTGCATCCGTGATCTGCTCTCTGGCGCCGCCGTACTGAAAAACGGGCGGCTTGTCAAAGAGCGACAGTTGTGTTTGGGGTCTTGGCGCAATGCTTTTGACCGGGGCTGCTTCTGGGATGGGGTCGCTTTCCGCGCCTGTAAACGCCGAAAAGAGGTCCAGAGGCTGTTTTTCTTCTGCCGATGCTTCCTGCGTCTTTGCGGGAAGTGTCTGTTCCGGCTCGGGCTGGGATTCTGCCGTCTCCGTCTGAACCTGTTCCGGATCAAACTGAGACTTGACTTCTTCTGCCAACGTTGGCGCGGGAGGAGGCGGCGCGGGTTCATCCGAACCGCTGCCGAAGATCTTATCTACGTCAAACTCCTCATCATCGCCCAGTAAGGCAAAGCCGTCAAATACGTTTTCTGTGTCTGTCATGCTGTGTCTCCTTTCATTTTTTGTGTCCGGACGCAAAAAGACCGCAACTGCCAAACGGCAATTACGGTCTTATGAGTCCAATATTTCATTCCATGTCCTGCACGCGGAACCGGGGGCATACCTGTCCCCAAGTTTTCACCTCCGCCCTGAAATAGCTCCGCCCTTCATCTGCTCTGACCTGGAATACAGCTTTATTGTAGCGCAGCGGCAGATGGATATAAACTTGCGGATATTTCAGGAGAACGAAAGTTAGAGAACACCATGCAGGAGATGCCATCTCTTATTATGTCGCTCAGCACCAAGCAGGAAATATCCCAGCTGCTCGGAGAGAACGCAGCGTTTGGATGCTTCGTTCTGATGCCCTTTTACGATATAGTTTCTTTTACAGCGGCGACAACGATTACCGGAATTCCGTCGTCTCTTTCTGCAACACTGCACTCCTTTTGATTAGCGATTTTTTCTCCACACCCCTTGCAAACCAGAAAAAAGCGCGGTATAATATGACCAGAAGAACCGAAACGGTCATATTTCATGGGGGTGCGACCTTGGCTTTTACCGATTACGAGACTGAGCAGCTCCGCAAGGCGTTGCTGAAGGAAACGAGACATTGTGCTGTCACGCTGGGGATGAAGAAAACCTCTGTGGATCAGCTGACGAAGGCTGTCGGCATTGCGAAGGGCTCGTTCTATAAATTCTACGAATCCAAGGAAATGCTTTTCTTCGCGGTTTTGGAGAACATTCACTCCGAGCTTTACGGAGTGGCTGACCATGCACTGAGCGAAGCAAACGGCTTGCCGCCGTCGGAGCGTGCGGCAAAGGCGGTTCTTGCCGTCTGCCGGCGGCTGTCCGATACCGGCGACATGGTTTTCATTGAAAACGATGCGAAGCTGCTTTTGCAGAGACTGCCGGAGGGCGTCAAAAATGTCCATTACCACGATGACGAAACGCATATTCGTCAGCTCTTGGAAAAATATGATTTGATGCCAAGGCGCGGCGCTTCTTTGGCTGCCGCGACGGTGCGGGGACTGATCCTCACAGTTTCCCATAAGGAGCAGATTGGGGAGTTGTATCCGCAGGTGCTGGAAGCCCTGGTGTACGGCGCTTGCAGGGAGCTATTTGAATAAGCCGAAAGGCCGCAGAGATGCGGCTTTTCCAAGACATGCCGGTTAGCCTCCTCTAACCGTGCGGCTGCGCACACCGATTAGATAAATCTAACGCCAAAAGGAATGAAAGAGATGCGAGAACACAAGAATTTCTGGGACAAAAATGCCGGTCGGTACGACCGCTTTATGCAAAAGGATCGGGCGGCGTATGACGAGATGTATGTGCTGATCCGGCCGGTTGTAAAAGCCAAGACGGTGTTGGAGCTGGCGACCGGCACGGGATTGATCGCAAAACACATCGTAAACGCGGCGGCACATATCGAGGCGACGGACGCTTCCGCAGAGATGATCGCCGAGGCAAAGCGGGATAACCACTCGGCAAAGTTGCATTTTTCGGTGCAGGATATGTTCTGCCTGCCCTACGCGGAGGAGTCCTTCGATGTGGTGATCGTGTCCAACGCACTGCACATCGTTCCGCAGCCGGAAAAAGCCCTGCAAGAGATAAAACGGGTACTGAAAGATGATGGCGTGTTGATCGCGCCGACCTTCACCCATGCCGGAAACTCTTTTTCCGGCATGGTCAAAGCCTTTTTCATGAAGCTGGCAGGCTTTCCTCTCCACAGCAGGTGGACGAGCGAGGAATACCTGCGCTTTCTAAGTCAGAATGGCTGGACGGTGCGGAAAAGCGCTGTTCTGAAGGCATCCTTCCCGCTGACCTATGCGGAATGTGTGAAATCGGAGGTGTGATAAGATGTCA
>OMBN01000699.1_pt1 | contig 18453 bp, 17 predicted proteins | sample 1644891 | NCBI WGS metagenome assembly OMBN01 (sample SAMEA103958144, study PRJEB25191) | human gut metagenome | reverse complement strand
GGGCGGCCGCCGTAGCCGTAGCCACGCCGTGCTGCCCCGCCCCGGTTTCCGCAATAAGATGCGTTTTCCCCATCATTTTGGCCAGAAGGGCCTGGCCGAGGGCGTTGTTGATTTTGTGGGCTCCGGTGTGCAGCAGGTCCTCCCTTTTCAGCCACAGGCGGAAGCCCAGTTTTTCCGAAAGGTGGGGACAGAACGTGAGGGGAGTTTCACGGCCCGCGTAATTGACCAGCAGATCCTGAAGCGCATCCCGGTACTCGCGGGACGGCATGATGGAGTCCATGGCTTCCTCCAGCTCCATGAGCGGGGGACGCAGCGCTTCCGGTACGAAGCGGCCGCCGAAATTGCCGAAATATCCTTCTTTCTTCATGCGATGTGGTAAGGAGTGTAAGGGGTGAGTGGTTTGAGGGCCGCCAGCAGTTTTTGCGGGCTTTTCTGGCCGGGGATGGCTTCCACGCCGGAGTTCAGGTCTATGCCGTCCGGAGAGCATTGTTCCAGAGCCCTGTTCAGTGAGGCGGAGGAAAGGCCGCCCGCCAGGAACCAGGGCCGGGGGGAACTCAGAGACGCCAGGGAGGTCCAGTCAAGGGAAACGCCGTGGCCGCCGCCCTGGCTGCCGGCATCCAGCAGAAACCAGGCGCAGCTGTCCGCCCATAGCTCCATTTCCCTTTGCAGGGCATCTACGGATTCATACCGGTCCGGCCACAATACGCGGATCACTTTTTCCGGACCGATGCGGCGCGCGCAGTCCAGAGAATGGGCGCCATGAAGCTGGGCGAATTCCAGACGGGCCGTTTTCATGATATCCATGATTTCCTCCGCGTTCTGGTTCACGAAAACGCCCACGCGGCGGATCAGGGCGGAGTCCAGGGCCGCCGCGCGCGACGGCGCAATATAACGCGGACTTCCGGGATGAAAGATGAAGCCGCAGAAATGGGCCCCCATCCCCATGGCGGTTGATAAATCGCTCTGGCGGGTAATTCCGCACACCTTGATTGCAAATGAATGCTTCTTCATATCGTTTCTTCTAAAATTGCCGCCAGTTTTTCACCCGGCCTTCCTCCGTCCATCAGGGCTGTTCCCATCAGTACGGCCTGAAACCCCGCTTCCGCGGCTTCCCTGAGATGAGCCCCGGCGCTCATGGCACTGGCGGCGATCCACACCTCCCCTTCACGGCGGAATTTCGCCATGTCCAGGCAGGCCTGCCTGTCCGTTTTCAATGTGTCCAGGTCACGGGCGTTTACCTGGATGATGCGCGCGCCGGAGTCCCTGGCAATTTCCAGATCCGCAGCGTCGAACACTTCCACAACGGCGTGCATGCCGTAAGCCTCCGCCTGCTCCCTGAGAACACGGAGCGTCCGTGCATCCGGCGTCAGACGGACAATGAGCAGCAAAGCGGAAGCCGGCGTAGAAGCCGTCTCCATCACCTGAAGCTGATGAAAAATGAAATCCTTGCGGAGAAGCGGAAGCCCGGCGCGGCTCATGCGTTCCAAATATCCGATGCGGCCGCCGAAAAACTGTTCTTCCGTCAACACGGAGATGCAGGAGGCGCCCGCCGCAGCGTATTGTTCAGCCACTTCCTCCGGTTTCAGCCCGGTGGCGATGACACCGCGCGACGGAGAGGACTGCTTGAACTCCGCAATGACCGCCACGGGCTGCCCGTCCGGCGGTTCCGCAATGGCTTTCAGGAAATCCGGCCGGCGCCCCTTCCACGGGCGCGGCAGTTCCCGGCGGGAGGCCATGTCCGTGAGCAGGGCTATTTCCTCCGCCTTGGCTTCCCGGAACCGGTCAAGCAGCATGAAGCGTTCTCCTTCCTATGCCAGCGCAGACGGCTTCCCGTGCTTTCGCCATGCAGACGGACAGGTCCATGTGCTCCTCCAGCAGGAACATGGCTACCCCCACATTCAGAATCACCATGTCCATCATGGCACGCGGGCCTTTCCCCGCCAGGATGTTTTTCAGCACGTCCACGGCTTCCGACTTGGAATGAACGGCCAGTTCCTCCGGATTGCAGGGCTGGATGCCGTAATCCAGGGGATCCAGGGACATGGGCGTCAACCTGCCGTTGTGGATGATCATCATCTTGGTGGGCCCCAGCGGCGTCACCTCGTCATATCCCCCGGCGCCATATACTACGGCAGCCTTGCGGATGTGGGACTGGCGGAGCGTCTCCGCCAGCAGCTCGACGAGTTCCGGACGGGCCACGCCCAGCAGGATGTGCGTGGGACGCGCCGGGTTGATGAGGGGGCCCAGCAGATTGAACAGGGTGCGGATGCCCAGCTCCCGGCGGATGGGGCCTACATTGCGGAAGGAAGGATGAAAATTAGGCGCGAACAGGAAAGCGAAGTTCCGCTCGTCCAACAGGCGCCGGACATCTTCCGGAGCTACGTCCAGCGGGAATCCCAGGCCTTCCAGAGCGTCCGCAGAACCGCAGGAGGAGGACACGGCGCGGTTGCCGTGCTTCACCACCCTGTATCCCATTCCGGCCAGCGTCAGAGCCGTGGCTGTGGAGCAATTGAAAGAGTTGCGGCCGTCCCCCCCCGTGCCTACCACGTCAATGCAGTCGCCTTCCAAACCTTCCACCCGGTTGGCGCGACCCAGGGCAATGCCCACGGCGTGGGCCATTTCCAGCGGGGTTTCCCCTTTCATGCGGAGCCCCATCAAAAAGCAGCCCGCCTGGGCCGGAGTCATGCGGCCATCCATGATGTCCGCAAAGCCTGCGGCAGCCATATCCGCCGTCAGGTCCTGTCCGGCGGCCAGGGCGTCCAGAATGCGGCTGATGCGCTTTTCCTTCTGCCCCGAAGGCACGACGTTATCCGGGAAATTGCCCAGAAGCTGAAGCCCGTTCGGCGTCAGGATGGATTCCGGATGAAACTGGATGCCCACCCACGGACGGTCATTGTAGCGCAGGGCCATGACTTCCCCTTCCGGCCCGCGGGAAGTAACGGTAAAGCGGGGATTCGGCTCGTCCTCCTTGGACTGGACCACCAGGGAATGGTAGCGGCCCACGGTCATGGGATTGGGAAGCCCGGAAAACAGCCCCGCGCCGTCATGGATGATGTCGGAACTCTTGCCGTGCATGACATACGGAGCGCGGGAAACCTCCGCCCCGGCGAAGTAGCCCAGAAGCTGGTGTCCCAGGCACACGCCCAGCACGGGAACGGAAGCGGGGAGGCGTTTCAGGAACTCCAGGCACAGCCCGGCGTTGCGCGGATGGCTGGGGCCGGGAGAAATGCACACGGCTCCAGCTCCGGGCTGGTCGCCAGTTCCAGAATACGAGGATCGTCATTCGCATGCACCACGGGCTTGCGTCCCAGGGCATAAAACGCCTGCACCAGATTCCACGAAAACGAATCGTAATTATCAATGAACAGAAACATGGTCTTCTCCTTTCAAAATAACGTCAATAATCTTACCCTTGTTCATGCACTCCTGCCATTCCGCGGCCGGATCGGAATCATATACGATGCCGGCTCCCGTCTGCCAGTGGATGCGCCCATCCTTCACCCACATGCTGCGGATGGTGATGCCGGAATCCATGTGGACGCCGTTTTTGTCCAACCCCAGCCATCCGATGCATCCGGCGTACGGTCCGCGCGGCAGAGGCTCTTCCTCCGCCAGGATTTCCATGGCGCGCACCTTGGGGGCTCCGCTAACCGTCCCGGCCGGGAAGGCAGCGCCAAGAATGTCCAAGACATCCAATCCGTCGTTCACCTGGGCGGTCACGCGGGAAGTCATATGCATCACGTGGGAAAAACGTTCAATCTCCATCAGGCGTTCCAGTTTCACGGAACCGGGCTTGGCGACACGGCCCAGGTCGTTGCGCCCCAGATCCACCAGCATGACATGTTCCGAACATTCCTTCGGATCTTTCAGGAGATCGGCAGCCAGAGCGGCATCCTCCTCGTCATCCCTGCCGCGCCTGCGCGTTCCGGCAATGGGGGAAAGCTGTAGCTTGCCGTCCGTGCAGCGCACCATCAGTTCCGGAGAAGATCCGAACAGCGTCACCTCCGGCAGGCGCATGAAAAACATGTATGGGGAAGGATTAATGCTGCGCATACGGCGGTACAGCATGAAAGCGTCTCCGTGGAACTCCGCGGAAGCCTGGGAGGAAAGCACCACCTGGATGGCTTCTCCGTCATGCAGCAGCTCCTTGATATGCTCTACCCCCTTCATGTAGGCTGCCTGGTCCGGTGTGCGGGAAACTTCCCCGACGGAAGGTTCCTCCGCCCCATGGAGCGGGGCATGGGGCAAATCCCGGTGTTCACCCAGGCTGAGTTGGGTAAGGCGATTGTACAAATGGTCAAAAACAATCACGGTGCCGGCCAGCACCAGGCAGGACTCTGCGGAAGAAGCCGGAATGGCCTGCGCCAGCCTGGGCTGGAACAGGGCGGCGGTTTCATACCCGAAATAGCCGTACAGAGCCCGTGTAATGGGAGCCTGCCTCATATCGTCCCCCACCAGCTCCAGACGTTGCATCAGAGAGCGCAGTCCATCCAGGTAAGGCATGTCTTCCAGCTCCTTCAGGGAAGCCAGACGGTCGTCTTTGATGGAAAGGGAAAGCCTGGCGTCTACACAGGAAACGGTCATCAGATAATCGCAGGCGATGATGCTGTAGCGCCCCCATCTGCCGTCCACTTCCGCGCTTTCCAGCAGAAGTCCGGGAATTTTGTTCTGAGTCAGGCTCAGAAACAGGCTGATAGGGGTCTCCAGATCGGCGCTCAGGCGGCGGCTGCGCTGTTGGAGAGTGATCATGGATGGTGTTTGCATGGATGATGATGTAAGTTGAAAATAAAAAAACTGCTTTGACTCTCGGAGGAATCAAAGCAGTTCTTGAAAAATGGTCATAGCTGAATGCTATTACTGCACCTCGGGATTCCCCCGTCCGGACATGGGTACGCGCCACCAATAGCCGTTGCCATAATAACGGTTCTTGCTAAAAAAGGGCTGTACTGTGCTGAAATGCATCTGCGCGTTTATTACTCCTCTGCCCCTTCTTTGTCAAAAAAACTTTCCGTCAATGGCGAAAAAACCGTATTGGCTTCTCAATCTGCCCAGAGAAAACACGACGCCTCTCCGGCGCTTCCAAACTTCCAAAGGAACCGCCCGCCCCACTCCCACCGGCGGAACGGAGCTGCCAACTGGCGCAGCACGTTTCTCTTTTCCTTTTTTACGAATCCAGAATTCCCTTTCCAGAAACCGGTTATTGCAAGCCTTGCCATCGGACTCGAGCCTTCTTCACTCCCCCCGGTTTCCGGCATATCTCTTCACAAAAAGAAAAGGGAGAAAGAACGTCTTAAACATTCGGGGCTGGACACCATCACTTCTTTTTCCTGTAGAGCTTGTCATGTTTCTGACGATGTTTCCCTTGATAAAGGAAATCCGTCTTTTCGTCCCTGCTCACGGTGCGGTCAATCAAACCGGGGATGTCTTCTTTTGAATATCCGGCTTCCAGAATAAAATTCTCAACCTTGCCGTATTGACCGGGGAATTCGGAAACAAGCAGTTTCATCAAGGCTTTTTCAAGATGCTTGACTTCGTCTCCAAATACTTCATTTCTCGTCTCGATAAAAGAACGGTGGCTTGAACCTTCACGCATCAGTTTGAGGACTTCCTGAACGGGGAGACGTTTGATTCTTTCTATCTCACGCTTCCGGAATTCCTTTTCCTTGTCGGAAAGGGGAGGGACGGGATTTCCCTGGGCATCCCTCTGGTAGGGATTGGGCTCCTGCGCGTTTTTGTACTGTTTCAGGATGCGCGCGTAATAGGGAAGAAACAGGCGCCGGATGATCTGATTTTTAACGGGTTCCTTGATTTTATTCGTCTTCCGGACCAGGCCGATATATTTTTCCATGAGGAGGCAGACTCTGGATTTGTGGTGAATATCAGCCCTATCATCGCCCATATCAACATCCGGCTCGATTTCCCGGTACGTTTTGTAGGTAAAAAGGGGTGCCGAGGCTACCAGATAACAATGCCATATTTTCTCTTTCAGCACGGTATCAATGTTATCCTGTGTCGTCAAACTAAAGGTGAGCGTATGTTTCCTGGCCCCGTTATAGAAGGATTTGAGCCGCATGTCCTTCAGCAAACCGGAGAGTTCCCGAATGGTTGCGGACGGCTGTTTGTACTGGTCGATGCACGCCGGGTTCTCCAGGGGAGAATCGGAATAGGCCTGATTGCCCTTCCCGATCATCAGGCAGACGGCACATGCGCATAAAGGAGGTAACAGGGTCATTGTTTTTTAATCCTCATTGCTGTTTCTTTTAAACGTGAACCCGAATTTTTCAACGACCGTTTTTGTCGTACGCTGGTCCAAAGCTTCAATAGAATATTTTTGATTAGTTGTTCCTAAAAAGATGGAATCCTGTTGTTCACTGCCTTTCCCTCCCTTTCCCCAATGAATATGGAAGTTGCATACAAACCAAAATTGTTGAGGATTATGTTTGGACCGGCGAATCGTTTCAAGAACTTCCTCAATATTGCGATTATCCCCTACCATATCATAAAAATTATTTTTATCCTGAATGGGAGCGGCCATGTTGCAGGTTACATGCTCGGCTGCCAGTTCCGGTTGAGGCCGCGGGGGAGTCCCGTTCTTTCCTTCCCACATGAGTCCTCCATCCCGCTCAATCACCTTGACTCCCTTAAAACTGACGTCAGTAGGAAAAAGCGTCACTTTAATAAATCCCCAGACACCGTGTTCCCCCTTGGATATTTTAAAATCAGCCGTATTGGCGAAAAAGCCATCTCCCAAATCCATGTGTCCCTCATATTTTTCCTTCGTTATCTTCTTGGGAATCCTGATATTGACGGTGATTTTAGCTTCTTTGCCTTCATCGGTTTTGGCTGTAATGGTGACGCGGGTATCTTTGGTTAAATCTTTTCTGGCGCTCAGGGCGATCTTTTGTTCACCTTTAAATGACTCATTATCTGTCGGTTGAAATCCGTCTCCCTTGATACTCCAAATAAGTTCCTTGATATCTCCCCTGGGCTTGCCGATCAGAAGAAAGGAGATATTCTCCCCAACTCCTATATTTTTTCTTTTTCTATCGTCTTCCTTGTCCTGTTCACTTCCTCCCTTGATATAATAATCCGCAGAGCACAACTCTGTCTGAGATTTAATCTGGAGGGGGCCGCAGGCTTCCTCTTCCGTCTCCTTCATGTCATCATCCGGGCCATCCGAGACCCACAAGGGAACAACTCCGGAAAAAACTGCCAGAAAGCAGAATAAAAACCGGAAGGAAGAAAAAGCCAGCTGGCCTATTCTGTCAGTCATTTTGTTATTTTTTATAATAATAAAAATAAAATCTGATACAAATAAAAATATGATTTAAAAAATCATACTTACCCCCTCCCCCCCTATTAGGAACAGTCTTTCAGAGAGCCTTTGAAAGAAGCGGAAATTAAAAAACCGCTCACCAGTGGACGGTTCCCTTCAGCCAGAAAAAAAGGGAGTCCGCCAATCTTGCGGACTCCCTCCGTTTTCCGTGAAAGAATCTTTCTGTTTAGAACAGGGTCACGGCTATATTCACGCCGGCGGTGACGATAGCCACCATGCTCATGAGCTTGATCAGGATGTTCAGGGACGGGCCGGACGTATCCTTGAAGGGGTCGCCCACCGTATCGCCGATAACGGCTGCCTTATGGCTTTCCGAGCCTTTGCCGCCCACATGGCCCTGCTCAATATATTTTTTGGCATTGTCCCACGCTCCGCCGGAATTAGCCATGAATACGGCCAGCACAAAGCCGGAAGCCAGGCCGCCGGCCAGCAGGCCGAACACGCCGGGAACGCCGAAAACGATACCCATGCAGATGGGGGTAATGACCGCCAGTACGGACGGCCAGATCATCTCATGCTGCGCTCCCGCCGTGGAAATTTCCACGCAGCGCACGTAATCCGGTTCTGCCTCTCCGGTCAGGATTCCCTTGATTTCCTTAAACTGGCGGCGCACTTCCTTAACCATTTTTTCCGCGGCGCGGCCGACGGCATTCATGGTCAGCCCGCAAAACATGAAGGACATCATGGCCCCCACGAAGAGCCCCATGAGCACCTTCGGGTTCATCAGGGTTACCTGGAAATAGCCCATGAAATCAGACAGGGAAGCAGTGGAGATTTTGGAAACCTCCACACTTACGGCATCATTAATTTTGTAAATGGTATTGCCCGTGGCCTCACTCCAGTGAAGGATGGAAATCTTCAATTCTTCAATATAGGAGGCCAGAAGCGCCAATGCCGTCAGAGCGGCGGAACCGATGGCAAATCCCTTGCCCGTGGCGGCGGTCGTGTTGCCCAGGGCATCCAGGGCATCCGTGCGGCGGCGCACTTCCGGGTCCAGCTTGCTCATCTCCGCATTACCCCCGGCGTTGTCGGAAATGGGGCCGTAAGCGTCCGTCGCCAATGTCAGGCCCAGCGTGGAAAGCATGCCGACGGCGGCAATGCCGATGCCATACAGCCCCTTGCTCATTTCCGCCCCGGTGAAATGCCAGTCCCCGGAAGCTAGGCCGTAAGCCAGCACAGTGCCCACGACGACAGTAATTACGGGAATGCAGGTGGAAATCATGCCGATGCCGATGCCGGAAATAATGACGGTGGCCGGCCCCGTCTTCGCGCTGTGGGCGATTTTACGGCAGGGATAGGAATCATGGGAAGTGTAATGCTCCGTGCTCTTGCCGATGACGATGCCCACCGCCAGGCCGGTGACGATGGCCCCCCAGATGCCGGCCCAGTTATCCAGGCCGATGAGCTGGAGCAGGAATGCGGAAGCAATGGCAATCAGGAAGGAACTCAAGTTGATGCCGCGGTTCAGGGCTGCCATCAGCTCCGTTTGGGAAGCGCCGCGCTTCACGCGCACCGCGTACACGCCCAACAGGGAAAGAATGGTGCCGAGGGCGGCGATCAGCATGGGCGTAAGGACGGCCTTGATCGCCATTTCAGGAACGGCCATGTAAGCTGCCGCCCCCAAAGCGGCGGAAGCCAGAATGGAACCGCAGTAAGATTCGTAAAGGTCCGCCCCCATGCCGGCCACGTCCCCCACGTTATCGCCCACGTTATCCGCAATGGTGGCTGGGTTGCGGGGGTCGTCCTCCGGAATGCCGGCCTCCACCTTCCCCACCAGGTCGGCCCCTACATCCGCCGCCTTGGTGAAAATGCCGCCGCCCACACGGGCAAACAGCGCCTGGAGGGAAGCCCCCATGCCGAACGTCAGCATGGTGGTAGTAATGACGACCAGGCGCATGGAAAGCTCCATGTCCCCGTAAAACCAATCCAGAACCCAGTACCAGGCACCGATATCAAGCATGGCAAGGCCCACGACGGTCAGGCCTAGCACGGCGCCCGAGCGGAAAGCTATTTGCAGCCCGGCATCCAGGGAATGGCGGCAGGCATTCGCCACGCGGCCGGAAGCGTACGTAGCCGTCTTCATTCCGATGTAGCCGGCCAGACCGGAGAAAAAGCCGCCTGAAATGAAAGCGAAGGGAACCCAGGGGTTCTGAATGTGGAGGCAGTAGGCCAGAAAAGCGAAGACAACAGTAATGAGCACAAAGAAAATGGCGACAATCTTATACTGCTGCCGCAGGTAGGCCATGGCGCCGCTGCGGACATGCCGGGCGATCATTTTCATGACCTCGTTCCCCTCATCCTGCGCTTTCATGCGATAAAAAAAGATGCCCGCAAAAATGAGGGCCAGCACGGAAGCCGATGGGATGAGCCAAAATAAATCCTGGATGGTTATCATTGTCAGTACACTTTAAATTAAAGTAGTAAAAACATAACACCAGCTCTACTTTACTCCAAGAAAAAACCTGTGTCCGGAACGGGAAATGCCCCTTCCAGCAGAAAGACCAGCACCACGGGAAAAACAGCGCCTATCTATCCGCATCTGCGTCAATCAGAGAGAGCTCCTCCGGCGTAAACGGCGCACTATCCAGTGCTTTCAGGCAATCCCTGATTTGCGAGGGGCGGCTGGCTCCAATCAGGGCCGTGGTCACTACGGGATCTTTCAGCACCCAGGCCAGAGCCATCTGGGCGAGGCTCTGACCCCGGCTCCGGGCCAGGGCGGCCAGACGGCGAATTTTATCCCCATGCTGAAAAACCCGCTCCTTTGTTAAAAAGACGGAGGAACCCGCCGCGCGGGAATCTTCGGGAATGCCTTCCAGATAACGGTCCGTCAACATCCCCTGGGCCAGGGGAGAGAAAGCGGCGCACCCGGTACCCGTTTCCCGAACAGCCTGAAAAACGGATTTCTCCGGTTCCCGATTAAACATATTGTAACGAATCTGATGCACCAGGCACGGAACGCCGGCCTCCCCAAGCATGGAGCACATCTGCCTGGCCTGTTCCGCCGGGAACTTGGAAATACCGGCATACAGGGCCTTTCCGGAGCGAACCGCCGTAACAAGGGCTCCCGCCGTTTCTTCAAGGGGAGTTTCCGGATCATGCCGGTGCGCGTAGAAAATATCCACATAATCCAGCTTCATGCGGGAAAGGGACTGGTCCAGGCTGGCAAGCATGTGTTTGCGGGATCCCCAATCCCCATACGGGCCGGGCCACATCAGATGCCCCGCCTTGGTTGCAATAACAAGTTCATCACGGAAACGGGACAAATCCTGCATGAAAATACGGCCAAAGCATTCTTCCGCCGAACCGGGAGGAGGACCGTAATTATTCGCCAGGTCAAAATACGTGATACCGGCATCAAACGCGCCGTGAATAAGCCGACGGGCGTTCTCAAAATCATCCGCAGCGCCAAAATTATGCCAAAGCCCCAGGGAAACGGGAGGAAGCAGCAGCCCGCTGCGCCCGCAGCGGCGGTAGGCTGCGTGGCTGTAGCGGCCGGGATCTGGAAGATAATTCATCGGAAAGAAAAAAGAGGGGGGGAATTACCGTGGCTGAGACGGACGCCCATGCCGTACGCCGGAACGCCATGCTTCCGTACGGTATTTGGAAGCCAGCAGTTCCTCCACGCGGGCATTCATGCCGGGGAACAATTCCGCGTCCACGCACAGGGAATGCTTTTCCGCCAGGCGGGCGGCCAGCAATTCATCCCATCCGGAAGGGAGAAGACAATTCTGGATGCTCCCCTGGTGAAGAACGCCTCCGCGGACTCTTCTCTGGCCGCCGCCAGCCAGTTTTTCCCCGCTGGGAAGGACAAGATCACTCGTTACGGGGCTGGAAAAACAGGCCCGCCCCCCGTCCGGGGCATCCCCGTCCAGCATCACGCACTCCACCCCGCAATCCCTCAGGACGCGGGCCAGCGCCCCATGAATCCAACGGTACAAAACCGCGCTGGAAGGACGCTCTTTTTCTCCCTTGCGGTGCATGGCCAGAGTAAAGGGAATATCCTGCCGATGGTCTACAATCCCCCCCCCTGTCCAGCGGCGGACAAAATGAAGCTCCTCACCCGGAAAAATGGCGCGCGCCGTGGCCTCCTCATCAAAATAACCGTAAGTCACGGTCGGTTCCGCCCAGCGGTACGCCCTCAGCACAGGCTTCCTGCCCCATCCCAGCAGAGCTTCGTCCACGGCCATGGCTTCCTCCCCGCTTCTGGCGACAGGATCGCGCCACAGCACTAATTCCGGCAGAGGGGATAAATTGCCGACGATATTTGTGAAACCCAACATATGGCAACTACAGAACAATTAATGGCAGGAACGCTCCAGGCAAAAAGCAACAGCGGACGTTCCGCCCTCCCGGGTTTCCCGGATACAGGCCTAACGGTTCATCGGCAATGCAATCCTCTGGGTGAAAGACCGGGTATAACGTTCGAAAAATTCTTCAGGAGAAGGAGCGGGACGCTTTTTCTGCCGGATCTGGTCCACAAGAGCCATGCCTTCATCCGTCACCACCGTCATGGAAATTGTCACGGCAGTAACGCGGCCGGATTTCAAATCATCAATATTCACGCTGCTGCCTATGATGTCCAGGCGATTGCCATACACATCCATCTGGGTGCAGGAGCCGAGACGGTTGGCGCCCGTAGTCATGACTGGAACCAGCACGGATGCTCTTTGCGAGGCATCCTTGTCCGATTTGTTGCTGCCGGAATTGCCGATCTTCTTCTGGTAATCCACTTCAAAAATCAGCGTCATTTCCACAATATTCTCCACCAGGAAGTTGGAAGGGACGGTTTCATCCTGCTGGTACCGTGCATAAGCGGACCATAGATCCTGCTGGCCCAGAAGGTTACGCACGGTATCCTCCGCGCTGATTAAGTTGCGGTACAGGGAATAAACGGGAAAACCGTCAGACTCCGCTGTAGCATCCTGGTCCAGAATCTGGTCACGGTAAAGAAGCTTGTACCCCACGCAATTCACATCACCGATGATGCGGTCATTCCGCATGTCCATGCTGGACTTGGCCGGATTGCGGTCCGTAGCCGTGGTAAAGAAAACCAATTGGGAGGCATTCGTGATTTTGGCGCCTTCCGGCCCCATGGTCATCAGGTTCACGCGGGCTTCATTCAGGGAGGAGGAGCGGCCCTTTTTCCTGGAAACCTTGGTCTTTCCCGCACGGGAAACCAAATCGCTGTCCCGCTGCACCAGCATCCACTCAAAGGGATTCCCGGGACGGAACTGCATGCTTTCAAAATCCTTGGTCATGGTATCCATGGCCGTGCGGGCAAGCGTCGTGGTCCGCACATCCTGCAGCACCCATCTCCAGATATCCACCCCGCGGGAAGTCAGGGCCACAATTACCAGAACCAGCACGGTAGTGATGGTCATGGCTGCCAGGAGCTCAATCAGGGTGAACGCGCCGGATTTGATTTTGGCAAATGTCTTCATGTTTTTTCAGAGGTCTTCAGATAATGCCCGCTAACGGCGGAAAGCGAGATTGCGCGTAAACACGGGAGTCTTTAAATTTTCCCACGTCAGATGTTGTAAACGCTCGGGGTCCGTATTCAACAGCTGGAAGAACTCCGCCTGGTACAGGACTTCCGCCCCCCACGGCAAATTCAGGCCGCCGCCTTTCTCCGGCGTATAAACATACAGGGAAGGTTCCTTAATCACCTTGCCGCGGTTGTAAGGATTATAAATCGTCCCGTACTTGGGAGCCAGCTTGTACCCGTAGGAGCTTGAATCCATGCGCTCCACTACCAGCTGGGTCATGCGCACGGCGAAGACGGGACCGACAAGGGCCTTGAAATCATCCCAACGCTCTTTGTTGTTCGCCAGGCAGACCCCTGTCACCACCGCAGTATTTTTGCCGGGAATGCTTCCGCCATCCTCCAGCCAGGGCTGGGGAGTTCCGTCTTTGCGGGCCCCCTTGGTCAAATCCGCCCTGTAATTGTAAACAAGAATGGTCGTAGCGGGCCTGGACGTGAACTGCATCCAGTAAAACGCCTTGTCAAAAGCGGAAACATATTTGGAGGAGGAAGACTTTCTGGCGTTGGAAGCGGCACGCTCGGAATTGCGGAGTTCTCCAAGTTCCGCCGTCAGGGCGTGGACGATGCGGTCCGCTTCACGAATAGTCAGGGCGGACTGAACCGTCCTTCTGGCAGGAATAAACATGGCCATGAACACTACAATCAGCACGGCCACCACGCCGATCGCAAGCACCACTTCCGTCAGGGTGAACCCCTTGGCACGAGACTGTTTCATACACTTGGTCAACATAAAATGGGAAATCCGGTATTATATCACAGAAACTAATTGGGAATCACCTGCTCCGTCGTCCTCAGACGGCTGATATTGCCTTTGGGATAAATCACAATGCCGCCTGCCAGGCCCGGTTTGCCGTCCACCATCGGGGTTGGCCTCTCCTCCTTGCCATTTCCGGCGGAACCGGCAACCACCACCAGGCGGGTGGGGGCGTTCGGCTGGGACATGCGGCCTTCCTCGTCAAATTCAATGAAGTAAATATCCGTCATTCTGTTGCCGGGAAGGTTGACGGTATCCTGCCCGTCACGACTGGCAAAACCGCGGGCCGTGGATTTCTCGCCTCTGGCTTTCTTCGAGCCTTCCAGAAGGGTGCTGTAGGCCGGACTGACGTAAAAACCGGCGGGGAGAGTCTGCAAACGGTTCACCAGATGCCACTTCCCGGTACGGGTATTTTTGGACATCACGCCCAAAGTGCGCATATTGCGGGCTTCGTCATCGGGAGTGCTCACAATAATCAGGCGGCTCCACGTTCCTTTGCCCATGGCATCCAGCCGCGCCTCCTGCACCATGCCGTCCACCATTTCCACAGCGGCCTGAAGCCCCTGCCCCCTGCCCCCGCCCCTCAACATGCTGGCGGCCAAGGCCATCATGGCAACCATAATGGTAATGACAACAATCAATTCCACCAGGGTAAACCCCTTGCTCCCCGGCGAGGAACAGCGCGGAGCCATTCCGGAATGCTTGGAAAAATATCTCATACAGATGATGCAGGATTGAACAACGATTTTTGGCATGCTACCCGTTTCAGACGGACACGGCAATCATTTTTTGAGGAACTGGAATGCCTGATATGTTCCTGTCCAACAAAAATCCGGCAAGGAATCGCCATGCGGAAATCCCTGCTTCCGTCATCCTTCCGGAAAAGAAAAACATCCGGTCGGTCCAACTCCCGCATTTCAAGAAGGATAAGGCCGGAACGACAAGAAAAGAATTTTTTGTCCTCCTTTTCCAAAGCCTTCATTTTTTCCCTTTCCATCTCCCCTGCTGAAAAAACATCAGGCCCTGCTTATCTTAATTCCACCCACACGCCGCGGTGGTCGCTGGCCTGGAGCGAGGGGGGAGAGTCAAGGATGCCCATGGGAGGCTTGCGGCCGAGGCGCTTTTTCAGAGTATTGTTCAGGAAAAGATGGTCGAAGGAATGGTAGGTGTCACCGTCTTCGTAGTAAATGGTCCAGGTCTCACCACGAGAATCCCTGGGCTTCAAACGGTTCAGGCGGTATTCCGTTTTGGCCGGCCCCTGGATGACCTGCACGGCGCTGTCTGACGGGCCGTCATTAAAATCTCCGTACAGAAGCAGAGGCATGCCGTCCTGAGAGGCAAGAGCTTCATTCAGGTAGTCCCGCAGGGCGTAGGCTTCCCTTCTCCGTGTGTCTTCTGCGGAACCGTCACGGCTGAGGCGTGATTTCAGATGAATGCCCACCAGGCGGAACAGCCGTCCGTCCGGCATGCTGACCGTGGCGTCCAGAATGCCCCGCAGCATCGTCTTTTTCCGTTTCGCCTCTCCGGATACAGGCATGTCCGTTACGGAACGGTCATCCGCGATGCGGTATTTGGAAAGAAGGGCCAAACCACGGTCCTCCCCGTCCCGCATGACAAGAACTTTGTACGGCAAATGAACTCCTTTTCTTTTCAGCCGCATTTGCAAGTCACGAACGGCAGCCTCCCCGCCCATTTCACACAGCCCCACGATTTCCGCCCCCGATTGGCGAACCAGCTCCGCCACGGCTTCACGGGCTTCCACAGGCTTGTATTTTACCTGAAAATTGCTTCTCCTCGGGTCTTCCGGCACAAAGTAGTTTCCGGCGTTCATGGTCAGCAAACGAACGGGCTCCCCCTTGTCGGGGATTTCCACCTTCTCCCGAACCGTCTGCCGCTCTTCCCTCTGGCGGGCGGGAACCGCCTGCGGTTCATTATCCAGCGGCGCCCACTCCGTCAAACCGTACCCCACCACCGCGCACAACGCAATCAGGGCCGCAATGACGGAGGTTCCCCTGCGTTTTGACGTTTTCCTGATCATGTCCGTTTCCCTGAAAGATTTTCTCCACGACGGACGTAGTGAATGAACAGGCCGGACCGTACGGAATTTTCCGGCCTATTACTCGGCTTTCGCTTCACTTCCATCCGTAGTTCATGATAAACCATGAATGTGCCCCCATTGCAACCCCATAACGAGTCCCAGCCTGACGAGCAGACACTTTCCCAATACGCGGAACATACCAGGAAAAGCCTGATCGCGCGTTTGGAAAACTGGGAAGACCAGCGCACCTGGGATGAATTTTACCGGACATATTGGCGGCTTATTTATTCCGTCGCCCTCAAGGCCGGATTAAGGGAAGACGAGGCTTGGGACGTGGTACAGGAAACCATTCTTTCCATCGCCAAGCAGAGCAGGAAAAATATTTACAAACCGGAACAGGGCTCCTTCAAACTCTGGCTGTGGAACATGACCCGCTGGCGCATCAATGACCAGTTCCGCAAGCGGAAAAAAGACACGGCCATGCTGATGAACCCTGATGCCACGGATACCCTGGAACACCCCATCGACAAAATCCCGGATGAAGGGAAGAATAATTTTGACCAGGTATGGGAACGGGAATGGCAGAATAATCTTCTTCAGGCGGCTTTGGAACGCGTCAAAGCAAAAGTGTCGCCCAAGCAGTTCCAGATTTTTGACTATTATGTCCTGCGGGAGTGGGACGCGGCCAAGGTCCGCCGGCAGCTCGGCGTCACGATTGCTCAGGTCTATCTGGCAAAGCACCGCGTAGGAAGCGCTTTGAAGAAAGAACTGCAATTTCTTCAATCCCAGGAAAAGGAAAAAGAAAAATAGGAGTCCATCTTAAAAACCAGCCGGTGTCCTTCATACGCGTTCCCCCGGCCAGGCCTCCTTTCAGAAAGGATTCCTTTATTTTGCCTCTTGCCAAGACAGCGGTTTTGTCGTTAGATTAAGGGCAACTGCAATGCCGCCCTCACGCAACAGACATTCCGCCCAGAGAGTTTTTACCTGGGACAAAATCAAAATGGCCCTGGCGGCGGCGGAAGAAGGATTTTATATCTGGAATATTAAAACGGGCGCCATTCATTACACGGACCGCTGCCTGACCATGATGGGGGCCAGCCGCAAGGAGAAAGCCCCCAATATCTTCACCCAGCCGGAGCTTACCATACACGAGGAAGACCAGGCTTTTTTTTCCCAGGAAGTGCGCCGTTATCTGGACGGCCACTCCCATGTGCCCATGCGCATTGAAATCCGGATGAAGAAGCTGAACTCCAAAAGCTGGAGCTGGGTCCGCGTCAATGGACTCGCCCGCAGGGACAAGCAGCGCCGGCCCGTTATGCTGGTGGGCGTATGGGTCAATATTACCCGGCGGAAAACGGCGGAACTGCGTGCTGCGGAGGACAGGGACCTGTTTCATACCCTGATTGAACACATTCCCGACAGTATCTATTTCAAGAACCGGGAATCACGTTTCGTCCTGGCGAATACCGCCACAGCCAATAAGCTGGGCGTACCGACGCCGGCAGACCTGACCGGACGCACGGACGATTACTTTTTTGACCAAACGATGTCCGATATTTCCCGCAAGGAGGAAATGGACATCATGGTTACCGGACGCCCCATCCGCGCCCGCCTTCATCATGAAACATGGCTCCACAAGGATGATTCCTGGAGCCAGATCAGCAAGTTCCCGTGGTACGGACGCAACGGAGAGCTAAAGGGAATTGTAGGTATTTCCAGTGATGTCACCAAACTGGTGAAGACTGAAATCAAGGCCACGGAAACGGCCCGCATCCTGGAGGAACGCAACAGAACTCTGGAAAAGGAAATAGATTTGGCCAGGGAAATCCAGTTCGCCCTGCTTCCCTACGAAATTCCCTCCCGCTCCCATACGGAACACGGCCTGACCCGCCATGCGGATTTTCACCATATTTTCACTCCTTCGGAGGGGGTTGCAGGAGACTGGTTCGATGCTTTTCCCGTAGGAAGTTCCGGCGTCGGCGCCATCGTCTGCGACGTGATGGGCCACGGCATCCGCGCCGCCCTGATCGCCTCCATGCTCCGCGGCCTGATGGAACAGTTGTCCCACCTGGCGGATAACCCGGCGGCTTTCCTTACTTCCCTCAACCACCAGCTCGCCAAAATCCTGCAACGGGCGAATACCACCATGTTTGCCTCTGCCGTTTATATTTACCTGGATCTGGAAACCGGGGTCATGACGGCTTCTACAGCCGGGCATCCGCATCCCATCATTCTGGGACCGGACGGAGTCGCCCGCAAAATGCCGCTGCCCAAAGGAATCGCCCTTGGGCTGCTGGATGACGCTACGTACCATAATGCCCAGTTTTCGCTCCTGGCGGGGTCCCGCATCCTGATGTACACGGACGGCCTGACGGAAGCAGCCAACCAGGACGGGGAAGAAATGGGCGTGGAAAGACTGATTGACTATTTTAATAATTCCTCCCCCCACAGCACCAAGGATTTCGTCCATCAGGCCCTTACCTGCGTAGCCAAATTTACCGGCTGCACCAATCAGGCCGACGATATCTGCATGCTGGGCATCAGCTATTCTGAACACGAGGCAGAAACGGACAGCTAACAGCCGGTTCCTGCTCCTGACGTTTCCAAAACCTGCTTCCTCTTCCCTGGCCGGCTGCATCCCGGAATTTCCGCGGGGGAAAAACCCTCCACGCACCCCTTTTCCCCGCAGAATGCGGACCGTCAGTCTTCCCCTGCCGCAAATGGAAGGGGAGGCGCTATGTCGTCTCCGGACAATCATCCGGAGAAAATTTGAAATGACGCCA
>OMBN01000672.1_pt1 | contig 19197 bp, 17 predicted proteins | sample 1644891 | NCBI WGS metagenome assembly OMBN01 (sample SAMEA103958144, study PRJEB25191) | human gut metagenome | reverse complement strand
TGTCTGATTATTGATTTTTGGCGAAACCATTTGATCATATGACAAGATGTGTATCCACCTTAACTTAATGATTTTTACCAAAATCATTAGGGGATTCATCAGAACTTAATTTCCTTTTCTCTATTTCATGCTCCACTCTTTTTACCGTTTCACTAACATCGGAAACATTTTCTATCACAAAACTCTTACGTTCATAGATAAGCTTGCTTAATGTATTTATATCTAAAAATTTCGCATCAAAAGAATCAATCTGTACTGTTTTTTCTTGTGCTGACATCTTCTTTTCCTGGCTGGTATGGCAAGTGACGGAGACAAGAGAAACTTTTTAAGCTCAGTTATCTCCGCCATCATTTTCCACGAATGACAAGTAATTTTGCCTATTTTAAAACCATGCAAAAGGCAGGGTAAAAAGAGAAAATTCGATCGAATCGATCGACAAAATCGATCATGCATGATGAAGATTTCTTATCGAAGACATGAAAATGGTAAGGAATGGTTTAAGAGGTAATTGCAACGGCATGGAAGTATTGAGACCAGAACAGCACGAGATAAAGCGGCTGAACGTCAGATGAGCCACATGGACGTAACTCAGTGCAGGCAGCGTATATCCATAAAGCGGAGCATCTGGATGAGCGCAAGCTGATGCTGCAGTGGTGGGCAGATTTTCTGGATGCCAATCGGGAGAGAGCGATTACGCCGTTTGACTATGCGAAGATCAATCGGGGTAATGGCGAGTGAGTTGTTTATCAAATTTGCTAAATTAAAACTATTTAACCTGCCTTATAGGGACGATTGGTTGGCTATTTCACTAGAAGTAATGTAGATAACAGAAGCCTGGTCTATCATTTTGATAGACCAGGTCAAGATTAATAGAATTAGATTTTTTATTGGCGTGTTGAATAAATTTTAAAGGGTCCTAATAAGTTTGTAGGATTTAATTGAAAACAGTAAGGGAAATACTTAACATATAACTTCACGCTCTTCTATTAAATCAAAAACATTATTCGTAGTGTAATGTTCCCATCTTTTATTATATCCCTCTTTCGACAAAATTGAGACATCATCCGTTCCTTCTCCCTCATCTAAACCATGCATGAAACAAACTCCAGCAACATTAGAAAGAACATATCTATTATGCAGACGTTCATTACCCTCGCGAGAAGTTAAAGACTTAAATGTTACTGATAATTTAAAATCGTCTGGAAAGACAAGGTTTTCGCGGTTCAACTTATTAGCCAAATAATTCACCGTTGGGGAGTTTTCTTTACTCCCATCAAATATAACATCTATCTTTAAATTTTTTTTATAAGAGTTATTAGCACTAACGCTAAGTAATGAAATAAATACATTCCACCATCTTTGTTTGTCACTAAAGTATGGGTCAACTATAATAATATGCTCTGATGTTTTTAATAAGCGTGAGATTATAGATATCATATCCTCAGCAATTCTAGCAACAATTTTTTGCCGAGCATAATTTAACCCAAAGAAATCATCTATATTAGTTACATCAAGGTTATCACAAGGAGTAGAACTCACTACATGATCAAATTGTTCAATTCGATTTACAGCAGAGATGTTATCTGACCATGACATGTCACCAACATAATCATAAACCCTACTAACCTTATTATTTTTCAAAAAAATAATAAGGTCCTCTAATCGTTTTTTTTGAAGTTCACTATGATTAGCATTTAATAGCCCAAGCAATTGTTTTTTATTTCTCTTCAGCTTTGGTAATTCACTATAGAGAAAGTTACCGCCCGTAGAAAATCCTTTTATGAAGTCACGATAATTTCTCCGATCAATTGCGATCTCAAACAAAGCCTCTGGTGAAATGGCGCATTCGTAGAACATTAAAAAAGCTCTCCCCTTCTTTCTTCGAAGAAACCTTTGGGCCATTTTTGTTTGAAGTCACCATCATCAGTAATATCTATTTTCCTAGTAACAGTCGAACCATTATTATCCTCGAAAACGATCACTGATATAAAATCAGGTTTTACTGGGTAATTTGATTCAGGTAATTCATTGTCCGTTGTTTGTCTAATTCTTTTTAAAATTCGAAGCAAAATGTGCTCACTATGTGTTTCGACTAAAAACATAGGTCTTTTAACATCAAGGGGATATTGGGTAAACAGATCACCTACAGCGAGTTGTAAAGCGGGATGAATATGTAGCTCAGGCTGCTCTATAGCAATTAATCCATCCTGAACTATATTGGCTGCAATAATAAGAGGTGCTATCTGAGTTAATCCGACACCGACTTGATTTGGAAATAACATTTGGCTTGAATCTATTTTACAGAAGTAAACATTATCTTTCAGACCTAAAAGTTGAGGGGAGGTTTTTATATCAAATTCTCCTCCACTAAATATATTATAATTAGTGTTTAGTTTATCTCTATTGGAAAACCAATCACTTACTTTTTTAATCAAATCACTATCATTTTGTTGAGATAAACACAGCTTATCCCATGCTGATGTACCATCAAACCATCCATTTTGTTCTGGATAAGGATTTGGCGTAAATGAAGAATCAGGTATAATTCTTAACGGTCCAATAGATACGCTAGCCTTTAAATAATTATTTAATTTATCTAACGGAGAAGTAAAAACTTGCGTTAGCACTCTGGTGATTATATCTCGATTAAAATACTCAACTGGCTCGGATATATCAAAAACTTTCAAATTTGTATCAACAGTTCTTCCCAGTTGAGGTAACGCACCAATTTTCGTCTTTAAAAAAACAGGAAACATTGGTTTTTCTTTATCTTCTTCAAATATATAATCAACAGTTTTTACTCGCTCTGTTGCACCACTTTTATTACGTTCTAAGCCAGGAATTAAGTCATTTAAAGATATTTCAAATTCACTGGCAATCGTATCTAATCCTTCCTTATCAATAGATTCAAGCCATAAATTATAATCAATAGGAAGAAGCAACGGATGAGTAAAGTTCAATCTATTTACTAAAGATGATTTAGTATACTCATCATTACTTAGCTCTCCAATAAATTCATTATTTATAGAAACAGCATAGTTCTTTATATATGCTGCTCTGTGCAATTGTGACCATGCGATTTTAAATTCTACATAAACCTTTTCAGTTTCATCTGCAATGTCTTTCATTTTTATAAAATGAATATCGAAAATATCACCAAGTTCTTCTAAATATGTTTTATATTCTACACCTATTGTTTGTTCAGGATCGAAACCGATACCAATAGTAATTACATTATTCAGATCCCCATTATGGACTAGAGATCTAAATCCATCTATGCGCCTGTTCCCCATAGCTTCTAAATATATAGGATCACACTGCTCACGGTCTAATATTTGTTGAAGATAAAATAATGCAATTAAAATAGTAGTCTTGCCCGCGCTGTTTGGCCCCAATAGTAATGTTACAGGTGCAAAATCAATTTCCTGCCGCTCTCTAACAGATCTGAAATTTTCAAGTACAAGTTTAGTTAATTTCATAATGAACCTTACATGAAATATTTATTCGATAGGTTTGATGCTAAAAGTTGAAGTTGCATTGCGCTTTTATCATAAATGCTTAGTCCTTTTTTTATTTTTTTATAAATAATCTCATACTCATCTTGTAGATGCTTAGGTGGGATTAATATCTCTATATTCTGCAATTCCTGTGCATTAATATTAGCCATGCCAACAATACTTTTACACATATTCATCAATGTGATTTTGCCATGGATGGAATTAAGATACCCTGAAATATAGTAGTTATTTCCGATAGAATTAGGTCTAACGCGGATTAAATATCCAGCAAATGCCATAGGCCTGTCTTCTTCATACACAGCTGTTTTACCAACAAGTTCCTTACTGTTAGTACGATTGAAAAGAAGATCGCCTTCTTTAACCAAATATTTATCCTTTTCTTTTACACTGAGATCAAGATATTTTAAATCTGTAAAATCCCACCTACCTTGATATGTTATATTACCCATCCGTAATATAGGATATTCACCAGAATCAATAGAGGCTTTTGCTGAAGTTCCATAATTTACTGAATCAACCAAGTCGCGAATCGTTCCTTTCGGGAAACGATGTATGTTGTTTGCAGGAGTTCCAAACATCTCTAGAAACTTAGCCCGCAAAAAATCATCAGCCAGTTTGATGGCTTGCTCGCGTTTTTTGTGTATGCCATCGGCTTTATCGAGAATAGTGGCGATACGCTTTTGCTCCTCTAATGGGGGGCATGGTATTTTTAATTCTGAAAATCTACTTTTATTAATTATTGCAACAGTAGTTGACGGTGCAATTTTTTTTAGATCATTTTTCAATAATTTTAAGGCGTAAAATCCGAATCTATAATAGATCTTATCGTCATCAAAAATAACACTATTGATTTGTTGGTTAGTAGCAACTGGAAGATCTGCTATCGCCATTTTACCTAAAGAACCGATACAACAAACTAATATACTATTTTTAGGAATCAGCTTTGTGGTTGCTAATCCCTTTTCTGTTAACGTTGTCTCCGGTTTGAGTAAATAGTCCGAATCCGTTAGCTCAGACGGTGTAATGAAAGGGATATTTCCGCCAAAACAGTTAGGATCTGCTTTAGGCGGTGTTTTGCCCGTGATTACTTTTGCAACGCTTTCTATACTCACCATCGGCCAACTCACAGCATCCCCTCCAGCTCATCCAGATCCGCCAGAATCTCTTTTTCCAGATCTTTTAATCGTTTCAGTATCACCTTCGGATCTTCATACTCCTCCGCCTGATACACCACTTCGTTATAACGATTAATAGAGAGATCGTATTTCTGCGCAGCAATATCTTCTTTTGGAACTACAAACGCCGCCTGCGTGCGATCTTTAAAATCAACGCCAACATCAATCCCTTCCGGGTGCTGCTGTTTAAGCAACGAGGCTAATTTCTCACCCATAAAGTTATCAACCGGCAGCCCGCGTAAAGTACGGTAATGCTTCCAGCTTGCCAGCAGATGCGGCAGGTCGTTGTCTTTAATTGGGTTACGCTTGTCATCCAGGCTGTAGCCATCATTTTGCAGATCGTAGAACCAGACCTCGTCCGTCTGACCGCCTTTGGTAAAGATCAGGATCGCCGTCGCCACGCCAGCGTAAGGTTTAAATACGCCGGAAGGCAGGTTGATCACCGCTTCCAGTTGGTTATCTTCCACCAGCGTTTTGCGAAGTGACTGGTGCGCCTTACTGGAGCCAAACAGCACGCCCTGCGGCACGATAGTGGCACTGCGCCCGCCCACTTTCAGCATTTGCAGAATACGCGCCAGGAACAGTAGTTCGGTTTTTTTGGTTTTCACCATTGCCGACAGCGTGGAGTCGATATCTTCTTCGTCCAGTGAACCGGTAAACGGCGGGTTTGCCAGAATCAGGTTGAAAGCGTTTTTACTGGCCTGCGGGAAGTTTGTGCTGAAGCTCTGGCTCATGGTGTCCTGATAGTGGATATCCGGCGCTTCCACGCCGTGCATAATCAGGTTCATGGCGGCGATACGTAACATTGTGGTGTCAAAGTCGTAACCGTGGAACATATTGTTATCCACATGGTTACGCCACGGGGTCAACAGATCGCCGGTAAAGATTTTTTGCTCTTCCAGCTCACCACGTTCGTTGGTGCCAATCTCGGTATGAATGGATTCCAGCGAGCTGTACTTCTCCAGTAGATATTCATAGCTGGTTGCCAGAAAGCCACCGGTGCCGCAGGCCGGATCGCAAATCGTCTCGCCGCGGGCGGGGTTCGGCTCCATCATTTCAACCATCGTGCGGATAATGTGGCGCGGTGTGCGAAACTGGCCGTTGATTCCGGCAGTGGTCAGCTTGCTTAACAGGTATTCGTAAAGGTCGCCTTTGGTGTCGCCGCGATCCAATGGCAGGTTTTTGATCACCTCAACCGCTTTGGTCAGCAATGAAGGCTTAACAATCTCCAGACGGGCATCTTTCATAAAGTTGCCCAGCAGCGTTACCTTCGACGCATCAGCCTGGCCGAGCTGACGAAAATGCTGGAATACACCATCGCGCACCACTTCCATCATCTCATCCGAGCCAAGATTGCTATAGTGACTGAAACGGAACTCCTGCTGTTCTGGTGCAAAACGCGGTTTAAAATCAATACCCGCGATTTGTTTACGCTTCTCGTCGCGTTGTTCCTGAGTATCCAGCATCCGGGAATACATTAGATAGGTGATCTGTTCGATTACGGTCAGCGGGTTGGTGATACCACCCACCCAGAAATCTTCCCACAGGCCGTCGATTTTACTTTTTAAGTCACCAGTGATCATTGTTAGCTTTTATATCCTGTTTTAAATACAAAAGCCCCGCTGCCGGGGCTTGTCATGTGCGTATTATACCGTTGCTGCGTCGGTCACAACACCCAGCTCTTCGACTATCTTTTGTAGGCGGGCGATCTGTTCTATATCAGGGAACACACCGGTAACGCCTTCGTTGTGGATATGCGTAAAAGGCTGTTCAAAGAGCTGCCGCATTTCAATGGTGCCGTAATCGCGAATGTGGTTTTTCAGCAATGACAGGAAGCGCAATTGCTGGCTGGTCAGGCTGTTATCAGCGGCGAACTGAGCAAAGCGCACTTCCACCGCGTCGCTGTCCATCCCGATGATGGTACGCAATAGTTTATCCAGGCTGGCGGTCGCCTGCGGGTAGAACTCTTTCAGTGCCCGGATATCAACGTTAGGGTTCTGGATCAGCACCAGTTTAGCCAGTTCATCCAGCTCGCTTTGCGTCACAGGCTCGCCGTTGCGGATTTTCTTCAGCACCGGATTTTGCTGGAACAGCGGCTCCAGCGCTCCCTGCACCTGCTGGCGATAGAGTTTGAAGTCAATCGAGCGGATGTTGGTTTTGCGGTTTTCCGTCTGAATCAGGTTCGCATCTTCGGTAATATCCACCTGTATCGAACCAAATTTCGGCGTCGCGTCTTTTTCCATCAGGTGCATGATGCCGCGCAGATGAATGCGGATATCTTCCAGCTCTTCCAGGCTGGCCTGCTTCCACCAGCCTAAATCACGAAGCTGATTGATCCGCGGTCCTTGCTGTTGGACTTGCGCCAAATGCGGCGGCAGGCGCTCCACTTTTTCGACGATGACCGGCCAGAGCACATCCAGCTCTTCCGGGTTGGTATAACGGGCAGTTTGCGCCGCCAGAATATCCATATCAAAGCGCATAGCGTCGCTTTGCCCGCGCACGTCCAGCCACTGCATCAGCGGGGCCAGGACAGATAGCAAATCCTGCTGTGTTTTCGGGGAAAGCTGGCGCAGCACTTTTTCATCGCTGTACTGCGCTTTTTGATGCCACTTTTCCTGGACGGCAATCGACTTTTCATCCAGTGCATTGATTTGCTCGCGTAGCTGGTGAGCAACTAAATCCACCGCCTGTTTGTCGAATTTACGTTGCGCAGCGGCCCCCAGCATAACCCACGCTTCGAAGCGTTTTTGTGCAAGCGATTTTGTCGCTGTGACTTCGGCCTCTTCGGTATGCAGTTCGTGATACTCAAAATTGCCCCAGTGATCGAAAATGCGGAATTTCTGTTTATCCAGAGGTTTGCCGTTATCGTCGTAACCGTACAACCCCGGACAGAGGCGCGTACCACGGCCAATCATCTGCCAGAACTTCACTTTTGATTTGACCGGTTTGGCAAAGACCAGATTCACAATTTCCGGGACATCAATACCGGTATCGAGCATGTCAACGGAGATAGCGATGGTCAGCTCTTTGTTGGTGCTTTCATCCAGCCCTTTAAAATCATCAATCAGTTGCTCGGCGCGGGGATCGTAATTGTCGATGACCTGGCAGAAGCGCCCGGCAAACTGCGGGTACATATCGTCGAATAATTCATTCAACAGCAGCGCGTGTTTGTGGTTACGGGCGAAAATGATGGTTTTACCTGGCAACTGGCCGTCCCGATCTTTCAGGCCATTTTCCATCAGGTTACGCAGGATATAGCGGTTGGTGTCTTTGTTGTAGATCGCCTCATCCAGCGCCTTGCCATCAAACTCCAGCGTATTGGGATCTATGCCTTGTTCTTCCAGCTCGCGGATTTGTGCGTCGCTTAATTTCTCCCGTTTGATGCCTTCGCGCAGGAATTCTGTGGTGTGCGTGACAACCTCATAGGGAACCAGATTGTTATCGGCGATGGCATCTTCCAGGCTGTAGTTGGCGGTAGGAATACGTCCTTCACAACCAAACAGGCCGAAAGTGGTTTTACTCACCATGTCAATCGGCGTGGCCGTCAGGCCAATCTGGAGGGCATCAAAATACTTAAACAGATCGCCGTAAACGTTGTAGATAGAGCGATGGGATTCATCGGCGATGATCAAATCGAAATAACCAACATCGAAATGGTCCATGATTTTCATCATACCAGGATAGGTGGCGATGTAGATCCTAGCATTCTGCCTGTCTGCTTTTTTCGATTTCCCGACCACATACAGCGGCTCATTGGTGAATTGATTAAAGGCATTCGCCGCCTGTTTACGTAGTTCCTTGCGGTCGCAAAGAAACAGGACGCGTTTTACCCAGCGGGCATCAATCATCAGTTTGCTTAGCGCTATTGCCACGCGGGTTTTGCCTGTACCCGTAGCCTGAACAATTAGCGATTGCCGGTATTTGTTGGTAAACCGCTCGCTGACACGGGCAATGGTTTCAAGCTGGTACAAACGTCCGGCAACGGCCTTACCTTCGTTATCTTTTACGTGCGGCACACTGTTCAGCGGAAGACGGGTTTCACGCTGTTGAATAAGATATTGCAGGCTTTCCTTGCTGTAGAAGCCAAACACCCGACGCGGGGGATAACCATGAGTTTTATGGTCATCCCACAGCCAGATATCATAGCCGTTGGTGTAGAAGATGATCGGACGCTGGCCGTATTCTTTTTCCAGCCAGTCTGCATACAGCCGGGCCTGAATTCGTCCTTGCTCGGCATTGACGCTGGTTTTTTTTGCTTCCACCACCGCCAGCGGTTTGTGTGCCTCATCCCACAAGACATAGTCCGCATAACCGTCTCCGGTCGCGGTAGGTTGTTCTTTAACGGGATGTTCCTGCGTAACCTGATCGGTATTTTTAAGGCCTTCGCCTACATTCCAGTCAGCAGCAAGCAGGCGAGAGTCAATCAGGCGACGGCGGGTTTCCGCTTCATCAATAGAGAGAATATCGGCAACATGCTGGTTACGCGCTCTGGCTTCATTCAGGCGTTGAGTGAGGTGTTCGGCCTTTTCCTGTTCTTGCTGTAGTGCGCGTTGCAGCGCCAGTTCGCGCTCACGGCTTTCATCCTGAGCCCTGATTGCATCTTCCAGACGTTTTTCATCTGCACGACCTGAAGATTGTGTTAATGGAGGGAGTGTAAATTTGGGGCAGTCATCAACATTACCGTGGGCGTAGCGAACATACAGCCAAATTCCCAACAAATACGCTTCTTTGAGCAGCCAGTAAGTATCTTTAGCTTTGATACGTCCGCCGTGCGCGGCACGGTTGCCATGGATACGCAGCGCATCCATTTTCATGATGATGGCTTCCGGCATCATGCTGGTAAAGACATCAGCATTCATTAAATCGTAAAGATTAGCCTTAATACCTTCCGGCAACCGCTCCTGACGATACAACCAGCGCACCATCAATTCAGTGTAGTTGCGCAGCTTGACCAGACAACTTTCCGGATCGGAGTGAACATAGCGTTCCGCCATACACGCGAGTTCAGCCAGTTCCGGCCACTGGCTGCGCAACATTTCAAAATTGAGAGACTGCTCCATCAATCATCGCCTTATGTCGTGGATACAACAGCATTTCTGGAAAGAATATCACACTAATTTGGCCGACGAAGTGAGCCGGATGGCATATGGTGGTGATGTGTTTAACGACATAACTGCTCTAACGGTCAGATCCTTGGTTTTCGCCCATCAATGGGCATCTTCAGCCATGGCTACTCACAGGATACCTTGCTAACCAATGAAGGTATGGCTGATCATCTATGGGATATGTTTTTTGAGCCAATAAAACGATGGAGCTTTTCTCCAAGTTCATCATTAATGAATTTTGTTTCAATGCATTAATCAACTCTTCGCATTTTCGCTATCTTTTATCCACTTCCCTTTTGAAAAGGTGGGTATCTACGTTACCAATACTGGTTTAATGGCTACATACGGCGGTCCGTTTACGCTTACGGTAAAGATAAGCGATAAGCTCCCAGCGCTAGGACCGGGAGCTCTGCATAGCTACCACCATTTAGGATAGTCGTTAAAAGCACGTAATATTGATTGCCTGGCAGCAGGCATCAAGCTTTTCACTTCCTTTTGAAAGGGAGATACCACCATTGATATCTTCCTTCATACATGACCAATTCAGCACACCAGCGACTGGATATGGCGGGAAATGGTGGCCCGGGGGTTACAGGCAGTGAAACCATCGTCAGGGATGCTGTTGCCAAATGGCGTAAAGGCTGGAACCCACCGGTTACTACTGCCGTCAGACTTCCTTCAGACTTCCTTCAGTGTCCCGGGTAAGCCACTGGTTAATAATCAGGGGTGAAGAAAATTATGCTTCCCGATTTATTAGTCTGATGTGTGAAAAAGAACCGGCGCTGAAAATAGCGCAGCAACTAGTACTTGAGTTCTACCGTATTCTGAAAACCCCAAATAAATCAAATCTAAGCAGTTGGTTCACTCGAGTCCACGAAAACGGTTCAGCAGAACTTCGGCGCGTGGCTGCGGGGATGGAAGCTGATGCCGCGGCTATATGTGAGGCAACCAGCAGCCGCTGGAGTAACGGTGTTGTCGAAGGTCATGTAAATCGCCTGAAGATGCTGAAACGTCTGATGTATGGTCGAGCCGGATTTGAACTACTTAGGCAGAGGGTAATGAGTCCACTGGCATGAAAATCTCCACCCAAGTTGCGGAAGAGCCACTTTTGCACCGTTCGTGATAATACCGTAAATAAGCCTCTGAAAGTTATAGGATATGACACAACTAAAGAAGTCTGTGTGAACCGCGTAATACCAAGTGAATTGCTTGTTATATCTGTTTAATTAAACCTAATCGACCAGCCTTACTGGAGAGGCTGGTTAGTGATTAACTGGGAGTATTGCAATTAGATGTGTTCTACAGGCCCACGAAGGTAGATGGCTGCCAGAGTTCATCTTCGCGTGTAAAAGACTCTTAGTTGATTAATTCTAATTTATCAATCTATTACGCGATCATAATATTCGATGATTTGCAGTGCAACAGCAGCAATTTGTACTGCTTCCTCCCTACTGGTACCGGCTGCTTTACCACCAAAACGATCATGGAGGACAGCCTGATGAAATTCTCCCACCTCTTCTCCGAGAATCGCTCCCCAGATAAAAGGATCTTGATTACGGTCTGCCCCCCATTTGGCATCCTGCCGTTGCATTTCCGCTAGCACGTCAGACAGGGCTTTAGTGTCTTGATGTTTACCTTTCATGTTTCCCTTACGAATCCGTGATTTTAAGTCCATCATTAACATTTAATATGTGCAGAGTCCATTAATTCGCTACATCTCATTTTGTGAATGAGCGTTGAGTTTGCTATAAACGTAGCAACCAAGAAAAATAAAAGTGGATAATTTTGTTCATTACCTTTCAAAGCAAGAAGTTAAGGACTATTTGCGAGAGTATGCATGAGGCAAATGAGATCTTTGGTGACAAAGTGGCATCAAGACTACGCTCGCGACTTTCCGATCTTTCCGTGACAGACAACATATTACTGTTGCCCGTAGGTTCGCCGGAGGTCTGCTTTGAGGATGGGGAAGAGTGTATTACAATTACCATTCTCGGTGATGTAAAAATGGGATTTGTCTGTGGGAATACAGTTCAGCCCAAAAATCAAGATAATACAATTAACTGGTCCCGAGTTAGCCGGATACGGTTAGTGTTCATAGGTGACGTGAAATGATAGTTACGCAGGACTTCCAGCCTGACTGGGTATCTCCACCCGGTGATACAATTATAGATCTAATGGATGAACATGGGCTTTCTGGTGAAGAACTGAGTAAGAGGATTGGATTGTCTCTTATCCGGGGTCAGCAACTTCTTGAAGGAAAAATCCGACTCAATGAGTCTCTGGCTTGTAAGCTTGAGGAGTTATTCAACGTATCGACAGACTTCTGGATCAAGCGCGAAGTCGCTTATCGCCAGCAAATTGGATACCTCGAGAAAGTGAATAATGATTGGCTCGAATCATTGCCTGTACGTGATATGATGGAGTTTGGTTGGATCCCCAAAACTACAACTCGGGAAAGTAAATTCCAGCACTGCCTATCGTTTTTCGGAATAAATTCCGTCAATGATTTTTTTTATAAAATTCAGTCAGATGCTCCTTTGGTCGCTTTTCGTAAATCTCTTAATCTGGCAACCGAGCCTATGGCCGATTTGGTGTGGCTGACTAGGGCTGCACAACTTACCTCAAACCAAAACTGTGCTGTATGGGATAAAGAGGTGCTGATAGCATTGTTGCCAGAACTGCGCAAAGCTACAAATGAACCCGACATGAGGATTTTTATCCCTTACATTCGCGACCTTCTCGCCACTGCTGGAGTTTCTCTCGTTGTGTTGCCAACGCCAAAGGGATGTCGGGCAAGTGGTGCTACCTGCTTTTTTACACCAGATCGCGCAACCCTAGTCATGAGTTTCCGTTATCTGACCGATGACCATTTTTGGTTTACGCTGTTTCATGAGATTGGGCATCTCATCTTGCATGAAGCTGTCCGAGTTCGCGTAGAAGGTAAAGATAGTCTTTCGTCGGAAGAGGAAAAGGAAGCAGATAAATTTGCCGTTGATGTTCTTATCCCAGAAGAATACCGGCAGCAACTTAGTCGCTATGGTGTCCGGCATTGGAAAGAGATCATCCGGTTAGCTAGGAAAATGGGGGTATCCAAAGGGATCGTACTGGGATATTTGCAGCATGAAGGTAATATACCTTTTTCTCACCTTAATCGGTTTAAAGTGAGATTCCGTAAAGAAGATATCGTCTGATATCAGCCGCCGAAATAGACATAACGGTCAGGTGATTTCTGCCAGTTGCACAACGCATCTTCAATAACCTGCATTCTCAAGTAGGGTGCAGGAATAATTGCCGCAAGGTCAGCTAGTTTTTCATTCAATACGTCTATTGTGTCACCAGCAGTCCGGCTATTGCTGAAAAGTAGCCGGCTTCCTTGAAGGGGCCCGGTTGCTCCATTCAGAAAAGCATGACCCGGCTCTACATCCAGAAGTCCCGTTTTCTTGAGCATAGTTAGGTAATCAAATTTTGCGGTTCGTCCAAATGAGATCACGGCATTTAGCCCTGAATACAATAGTTCGAATAAAGATTCTGGTGAAGATGAAAAGCTCTTGGCCTCTGCAAACCTAGCCTCATGACTGTGTGTAGCACCAATGAATCCGATGTAAGAGCGAAAAACCGCAGGTATTGAACGACGAGAGTGATATTTCTTCGTTTCATATTTCCGATGGTTACCATATTGTCTTAGGCTACTGTTAGCTGTCAACTCATCAGAGACGCTGGCGAACCATTGTTCAAAAGCAGCAAAGTCATCAGTTATCGTATCCCATGTCCACGTTTGTGTACCGAGTCCACTGTGATCTTACCCAGCAATAGTGGACACGCGGCTAAGTGAGTAAACTCTCAGTCAGAGGTGACTCACATGACAAAAACAGTATCAACCAGTAAAAAACCCCGTAAACAGCATTCGCCTGAATTTCGCAGTGAAGCCCTGAAGCTTGCTGAACGCATCGGTGTTACTGCCGCAGCCCGTGAACTCAGCCTGTATGAATCACAACTCTACAACTGGCGCAGTAAACAGCAAAATCAGCAGACGTCTTCTGAACGTGAACTGGAGATGTCTACCGAGATTGCACGTCTCAAACGCCAGCTGGCAGAACGGGATGAAGAGCTGGCTATCCTCCAAAAGGCCGCGACATACTTCGCGAAGCGCCTGAAATGAAGTATGTCTTTATTGAAAAACATCAGGCTGAGTTCAGCATCAAAGCAATGTGCCGCGTGCTCCGGGTGGCCCGCAGCGGCTGGTATACGTGGTGTCAGCGGCGGACAAGGATAAGCACGCGTCAGCAGTTCCGCCAACACTGCGACAGCGTTGTCCTCGCGGCTTTTACCCGGTCAAAACAGCGTTACGGTGCCCCACGCCTGACGGATGAACTGCGTGCTCAGGGTTACCCCTTTAACGTAAAAACCGGCAAGCCTGCGCCGTCAGGGACTGAGGGCAAAGGCCTCCCGGAAGTTCAGCCCGGTCAGCTACCGCGCACACGGCCTGCCTGTGTCAGAAAATCTGTTGGAGCAGGATTTTTACGCCAGTGGCCCGAACCAGAAGTGGGCAGGAGACATCACGTACTTACGTACAGATGAAGGCTGGCTGTATCTGGCAGTGGTCATTGACCTGTGGTCACGTGCCGTTATTGGCTGGTCAATGTCGCCACGCATGACGGCGCAACTGGCCTGCGATGCCCTGCAGATGGCGCTGTGGCGGCGTAAGAGGCCCCGGAACGTTATCGTTCACACGGACCGTGGAGGCCAGTACTGTTCAGCAGATTATCAGGCGCAACTGAAGCGGCATAATCTGCGTGGAAGTATGAGCGCAAAAGGTTGCTGCTACGATAATGCCTGCGTGGAAAGCTTCTTTCATTCGCTGAAAGTGGAATGTATCCATGGAGAACACTTTATCAGCCGGGAAATAATGCGGGCAACGGTGTTTAATTATATCGAATGTGATTACAATCGGTGGCGGCGGCACAGTTGGTGTGGCGGCCTCAGTCCGGAACAATTTGAAAACCAGAACCTCACTTAGGCCTGTGTCCATATTACGTGAGTAGGATCACATAACCTGAAATGGCACTAATGGCCAGAGCTTACTAATACATAATCCCTACAGGATGTAGCCACCAGTTTTGTTCATCCGGTATTCTGATTTGGTAACATGCTCCAGAAAGGAAGAAATATGTACTGCAATGAATTAAAAGAATTTGCGCAAGAGCAGGAACAAAAACTTATCAGTGCGCTTGCTGATACCAGAGAGCACCCGTCCCCCGATGGTGAAACAAGAAGCCGGGATAATTATCAACGGGATTATGCGCGTATTCTGTATTCATCATCATTTCGCAGGCTGCAGGGAAAGATGCAACTTTTTGAAATTGATCCTGAAAAATTCAACAGAAACAGATTAACGCACAGTCTTGAGGTTGCTCAGATCGCCCGAAGTATCGCGTCAGACCTCAAACTGGTTAACCCGGTGGTGGTTGAACTGGCAGCTCTGGCGCATGACATCGGAAATCCTCCTTTCGGTCATTCCGGTGAAAAACTGCTTAATGAACTGTCTGAAGAAATCGGCGGCTATGAAGGCAATGCACAGGCGCTACGTATCCTGAGAAAACTGGAGAAGAAATTTTCATACTGCAACGGATTAAATCTGACTCACCGTAGTTTACTTTCGGTTGTTAAGTATCCCATCCCCCGCGCTGCAGCTACTGCCGGCAAGTTCATTTATGATGATGATTACTATTTTTACATTAACCTGCTTGCTGAAAATCAGCTCGATCTGAATCCCGGAGAGAAAACGATTGATGCGCAGATAATGGATCTCGCGGATGAGATTGCCTATGCCGCGCATGACCTGGAAGATGCCCTTAGCAGGAACATGGTCACGATTGAAGATATTGAATATGAGTTTCAGATTTCTGACGAATTCCGGGGAGCGAGGGAACAGTTCAGGGAAATCGTTACTCAGTCGAGAAACACCGCTTTTCAGGCTAACTTACTGAAAACCTCAGAAGAATTTGCCATCATATTCCGCAAGGAGTTAACTTCAAATATTGTCAATCGCCTCGTTGCAGATATTTCTGTAGTAACGAACCTGAATGGTTTTCAGGAACTGGGATTCGGGAAACTGAATGCGTTATCCGAAGGGCTCAAAAAACTTCTCTTTAAAGTCATCATGCGAAAACGTAATATCCTCACCTATGAGTTCAGGGGAAATAAAATAATCAGGGATTTATATGACTTTTACAATGAAGGAGAGAATTATAAATTTCTGCCTCCTGAACTTAAATTCACCTTACCCCAACCAGATTCCTATATATTTAAAATCAGCAAAAAACGAGCAGTGGTTGACTATATTTCAGGTATGATGGATACATTTGCAGTCAAGGAATGGGAAACTCACTGTCTGAAGTAACACTGTCGATTACCAGAGGCGCATATTTTCCCGTTATGGTTATTGCGCCTTTATTCTGTTTCGGTGACAGGTTATTTTTAAATATTCTGGAAATGCGTTGATGGGCAAAAACAATCACCCTGAAAATAAATACAGGAAATGGTTTTCCACAGCAATAACATATCTTATTGCAGGTGGTTTGTGCTGGTATATGTTGTGGGCATCCGCCATATCTCATTATACTGTTTTACAAAATACGGTACCTGAATGGACAACATATTTTTGCACCGGTATAACCACCGGTTCTCTTTCTTTTATTTATGCATTTTATATCCGCACCTTTAACAGAACATTAAAGTATTTATTAAATGCATTCACGGGGGGATTTTGTCTTGGATTTATACTGAGTCTGAACTGTTACGATGTCTGTGTTTATCTTTTTCCGGATAAGGTTATTAGCTATGAATCTGAATATGATGTTGTTTTTCCGGGACCATCAAGAGGAAAGTATGGACATTGTGAAGCGGGACTCTGGTTGAAAGATCAAAACACTTCCAGATGGATACAACTTTGTACAAATAAAGAGTTCCCGCGCAGTCACCATAAACAGGGGATGACAGGTGTATGGGTAACAGCTCGTGTTAATAAAATTGGGTCGTATATCGTGAAATATGAATTTATCTATATGTAGGTAAAAGCTGACATGTTTACCATGGATGAGTTGCTATATTTTTGCGCATACAGGAGTAATCGATTACTGGCTATACTAAAAATACAGAGAAAAGCTATCCCGGGATAAAGATTACCAACTCACAGAGACAAGCCTTGCCTTATAAACAGATAAATATCATCAACACAGATTCAGAAGCTGAAGCAGTAAGCCATGGTAAACTGCCTGCTGCCAGTACAGATAAAACAATCAGTCTCGCTGACTGGCTCTTATCACTATCGTTATTTCATAACTCTACAGTATAACTCATTTATCTTTATTGCCATATATTAGCATGAAGTCAGGCATTTTCATTCCCTGCCGATAATATATCAACTCCGGAGAAGTGTTTACTATATATTTCTTGATATTAATACAGATCAAAATATATATTGCTGTTATTCATAATCAGGACCAGATGATACTTCCTGAGATATAAGAAAATCATCAAGAGAACCTCCGGCTTTTATAGCCTCTGCTATGGCCTTAGGCCGACGTCCTTGTCCATTCCAGTACATTCTTTTACCGTTATCGTCATACTCGTATTTATGCCTTCCTGACACACTTTTTCTGCCTGCCTGTGATTTTTTGCCAAATTCACAATAAAAATCTTCCAGAGATATACCATGTTCATCCATGAGTGATTTGATAGCTTTCATATTTTCCTTTCGCTCATTACGTTGCTGAATAGCTATGTCAAAGTTTTCCTTAACCTTATTTAAATCTTCATCAGACATTTCTATAACCAGTTTTTTAACAAAGTCAATACTCAGAAGTAATGCCCGGTAAGTAATGAACTCTTCATTTTCAAAAGGAATTTTCTTCTTACTCATTTATTAACACTCAGCTTTTCATTCATTTATGGCAAATCCTATCAGGTGATTCACCATAAAAATAATATGTGTATCACATTTTTCGGTACTTAATCGTCACTTCCTTTCCGAAGGAAAGGCCATCGCAGAAAGTAAGAGAACGTTCTTTGTATTTGATACTTAGCGAAATTGCGCCGGTCACTACTTGTCTGAGTCCATTCACTTTCGTTAATGTTAATGAGAAAAGCCCGCAGTATGATGCGTAATTTCATCAAACTGATGAAATTCGGTAGCAATCATATATCTGGTGTAGCCTGCATATTCGCAGGAACACGAATATCGATTATACTAATGGACTAACAATCTCCAGCCTCTTCAAGAAGATGTTATAAATACACACAGATACTGATTCTCATCCCTTTCAGGCCTGGAACACTATTTCTGCTTTTTAGCATCATCTGGTAGCAATACTTTCCAGGTATGTCGCCCCATTTTTGTTCGTCTCCATTTTTTTAAGAAGTGCTCAAGTGAAAAACTTTTTACCTCTCCGGGAGTTGTCGTATTTGCTGATATTGTTCGTTTGTTTAAAGAACCTACTGGTCTTGCCATTAATATTACCTGCTGATTGCTTCACGCCCGGGCTCCTCGCACTGTGCGCGGGTTATTGTTTCGTTTTCAGCCCCGGGGTCGCCAAGGCTCTGGATGGAGTACTACTTCCATTGACAGCATGAGGTAACAATACTGATGGTAACGCTGACCATTAACCGTAAACCACAGGGCATTTTCAGTAAATCACCGGCAACGCCGCTGCAGGATAAAACGAACACTGCACACAACGTGAAGGCCAGGGAACGGATACCACAGTTGAACGATAAACAGAGCCCTGCTCTGCTGAAAAAACACCGTGGCGGCATATGACAAAACGCCAGCGTAAAAACCGTAAGCGTATTAATCGTCTTGTGGAACTCTGGCCTGAGTTATTCAACCGGGAAAAACCCCAACCGCTTAAAGTTGAGATACCTGACGACCTGATACAGGATATCGCCATCAGAGAACTGGCGTTTGGCGCTGGTACATTACACGCGGCAGTGGCGTCTTATGTGCAGTCTCCGCACTATTCATGTGCGTTAATGGCAGATGGCGCCCGTTACGATCTGAAGGGGCTGCCGTGCGGGGAAGTGACACTACAGGAACAGAAAGAGGCAGAGGCCCGGCTAATGGTGCTGAATGACCGACGAAAAGCCAGAAAGCGCTGATTCACTGAGCTGTAATCAATGTACAGCGCTGTACCGGACGATGGGTAATGGCGGTCACAACCGGTAACCCCAGAGACAATGCGACTGTTTTTAACGCAACATACTGACCGGATGTATCACCCCGGGCAACCCGAAAACACCTTTCCACCCGGCATTGTCCGCCAGCACTTATCACCTGCCAGCTATGTTGCAGTAAATCCACCACTTGCGAACATTCTTCATCAACTGTGGCACTGACCCGCA
>OMBN01000669.1_pt1 | contig 19290 bp, 12 predicted proteins | sample 1644891 | NCBI WGS metagenome assembly OMBN01 (sample SAMEA103958144, study PRJEB25191) | human gut metagenome | reverse complement strand
CGGCGCCGAACTGGTCAAGGAAGTCGCCAAGAAGACCGACGACGTCGCGGGCGACGGAACCACCACCGCCACCGTGCTGGCCCAGTCCCTCGTGCACGAAGGCCTGAAGAACGTTGTCGCCGGCTCCAACCCGATCGCGCTGCGTCGCGGCATCGAGAAGGCCACCGACACCATCGTCAAGGAACTGGTCGCCGCCGCCAAGGACGTGGAGACCAAGGACCAGATCGCCGCCACCGCCACGATCTCCGCAGCCGACCCCGAGGTTGGCGAGAAGATCGCCGAGGCTCTGGACAAGGTCGGCCAGGATGGCGTCGTGACCGTCGAGGACAACAACCGCTTCGGTCTTGACCTTGACTTCACCGAGGGCATGCGCTTCGACAAGGGCTACATCGCTCCGTACTTCGTGACCAACGCCGAGGACCAGACCGCCGTTCTCGAGGATCCGTACATCCTCCTGACCTCCGGCAAGCTGAGCTCCCAGCAGGATGTCGTCCACATCGCCGAGTTGGTTATGAAGACCGGCAAGCCGCTGCTGATCATCGCTGAGGACGTTGACGGTGAGGCTCTGCCGACCCTGATTCTGAACAACATCCGCGGCACCTTCAAGTCCTGCGCCGTCAAGGCTCCGGGCTTCGGCGACCGCCGTAAGGCCATGCTGCAGGATATGGCCATCCTGACCGGTGCCCAGGTGGTGTCCGATGAGCTGGGCCTGAAGCTCGACTCCGTCGACATGTCCGTGCTTGGCACCGCCAAGAAGGTCATCGTCTCCAAGGATGAGACCACCATCGTGTCCGGTGGCGGCTCCAAGGAGGACGTGGCCGCTCGCGTCGCTCAGATCCGTGGCGAGATAGCCAACACCGATTCCGATTACGATCGCGAGAAGCTGCAGGAGCGCCTGGCCAAGCTGGCCGGCGGTGTCGCCGTCATCAAGGTCGGCGCTGCCACCGAGGTTGAGGCCAAGGAACGCAAGCACCGCATCGAGGATGCCGTGCGCAACGCCAAGGCCGCTATCGAGGAAGGTCTGCTGCCGGGCGGCGGTGTCGCCCTGATCCAGGCTGCCGCCAAGGCCAAGGACGACGTCAAGCTCGAAGGCGACGAGGCCACCGGTGCCGCGATCGTGTTCCGTGCCGTCGAAGCCCCGATCAAGCAGATCGCCGAAAATGCTGGCCTGTCCGGCGACGTGGTGATCGACAAGGTCCGCTCCCTGCCTGACGGCCAGGGCCTGAACGCGGCCACCAACGAGTACGAGGACCTGCTGGCCGCAGGCGTCACCGACCCGGTCAAGGTGACTCGTTCCGCTCTGCAGAACGCAGCTTCCATCGCTGGACTGTTCCTGACCACCGAAGCCGTGGTGGCCAACAAGCCAGAACCGCCGGCAGCCGCTCCGGCAGCTGGCGCCGACATGGGCTACTGATTGAAAGACCGGAAGCTTCCATAGGCTCAAATAGCTGATATGAGGCCCGCTTCCCGATGGGGAGCGGGCCTTTGCTTATCTGGAAGGCGCCTTACGCGCGCTTTCTACTGCGCGAACAAACGCGACGCCTGCATTTCGGTCTCCGAATACAACGTGGAGGCCTGCATCAATGCGCGCTGGATTGATTCAAGCGACTGCTCCATCTGCTGCTGCGCGGCACGCCACTGTTCGGCGACCGCTGTGAACTGCGTCGCAGCCCCGCCGCGCCAAACGCTCTGCAGATTGTTGAGATTGCCGTACATGCCCTGCACGGCCTGTCGGATGGATTGGATGGAGGCGTTGACGGCGGCGCTCGAGGACTGAATCTGCTCGCTGTCGACTTGATACTGTGGCATGTGCCGGTCCTTTCAATGATGATTGGTGTGTTTCTCCATGCGATCGCGGTTGGCGCAACCGGACGGTACAGTGGATGCTATGTCATCAGTGAGCGTGTGCAACGAAAAAAACGGAGCTGTGGTCGGAGAACATATGCATTTGGGTTCCGTCGGCGTGTCGCGAAACGGCGGTAGAACGGCAAAAGGTTGGAATATCGCGATTTGCATGTTGCTGGCGAGCGTGCTGGGTTTGTGTTTGATGCTGTGGATAACTCCGCCGGTCCATGCGGATGACAGTGCCGGATTGGGCATTACAGCCACGGACGACATCACCGACACGCAGAATCTGCTCGGTTCGAATGTCTCGGAGATCACGGACGCCATCAACCAGACGAAAAAGGAGACCGGCGTCACCGTCCGTTTGGTGTATCTGGACAGTTTCAACGCCAAGGGCAAGCCGGATAAATGGGTGAGCGCGCTGCTGGAATCGTTGAACCCGAAACCGAATACCGTGATGTTGGCGGTTGCCTCGAATGACGGCAATCTGGTGGTGGCCGTGTCTTCGAACTCGGAGGAATGGCTGAAGAAGAAGTCGACCGTCGACGCGCTGTCCGATGCCGCGCAAAAACCGTTGATGGAAAGCGATCCGGACTGGGCGAAGTCCGCGACCGACATGATGAATCAGATTTCGGTGCAGAAAAAGACCTCGACTTCGTCGCGGACCATATGGATTGGCGTGGGAGGATTCGCCGGCGCGCTGCTGCTTCTGGTGGTGATTCTGGTGGTGTTCCATATCCTGCGCAAGAAGGACGTGATCGGGCATCGGCGTAAGGGCCGCCATAGCGGCCGTCATGGTGCGGTCGCCGAACGTATCCAACCGGTCAAAGAGTGGGGCGCCGAATCGGAAAACGAGGATTATGTCAATCCGGATACCGCTTCAACGCAAGATTCAGAATCCGTTCAGGAAACATCCAGTGAAGGGAGCGATGCTTAAGCCATGAGCAAGCCTATTGAAGCATCCATTGTCGTTGTCGATGACGAGCCGTCCATCCGAGAGCTGCTGGTGGCATCCCTGCATTTCGCCGGTTTCGAAGTGAACACGGCCGCTTCGGGATCCGAAGCCATCGAGGTCATCGAAAGGCTGCAGCCGGATCTGATCGTGCTTGATGTGATGCTTCCGGACATCGATGGGTTCACGGTGACCCGACGCATCAGGCAGGAAGGCATCACCACGCCGGTGCTGTACCTGACCGCTCGCGATGACACCCAAGACAAGGTCATGGGGCTTACCGTGGGAGGCGACGACTATGTGACCAAGCCGTTCAGCCTCGAAGAGGTCGTGGCCCGAATCCGCGCCATCCTGCGTCGCACCCAGCAGCAGGTGGAGGACGATCCGATCATCCGTGTGGGCGATCTCGAAATCAACGAGGACTCGCACGACGTGTCCCGAGCCGGACAGCCAATCGACCTGAGCCCCACCGAATACAAGCTTCTTCGCTACCTCATGGACAATGAAGGCCGCGTGCTGTCCAAGGCGCAGATTCTCGATCACGTGTGGCAATACGATTGGGGCGGGGACGCGGCCATCGTCGAATCGTATATCTCCTATCTTCGCAAGAAGGTCGATGGCATCGTCATCGAGGATGAGAACGGCGACAAGCACAAGGTAACGCCGCTGATCGAAACCAAGCGCGGCATTGGCTATATGATTCGCGCTCCCAAGAACTAGATTCAGCCATGAGCAAGAATCCCAATTCGCCGTCCACGGGCCACGCCTCCAATCCTTCGGCCATTCCGGCCCCCATGCAGCCTCCCCGGTCGCTGCCGAAGCAGAACAAGGCATGGAGCCGTTTCACCCGCAGGATTCAAGCGATTCCGCTGAGCACGAAACTGGTCACCTGCATCATCGTGCTGCTGACCATCGGCACCATCGGCATTTCCTTTTCCATACGTACGTTGGTGGGCAATTATCTGCTGCAGAAGACCGATACGCAGCTGATCAACCAAGCCCAGCTGATTTTCAACAGCATGGACTCGCTCAGCGGCGACACCGGCGATGACGGGCGCAGCCTCATGAACACGTATTACGTGGAGGTGCGCGACAGCGAATACAAAAGCACGGGTGCCGGATCGGTGCCCATGCTCCGTGACGGAGTGGTTTCGGAACCAAGTCTGCCGGCCGACGGCAGCATCGACGGCGTCACTCTTGGACAGCCATTCACGACACGTGCGGTGGTGCACATCACCACAAGCCGCACCCCGGATCATTCCATCATGCAGGCTGCGCAGTCGCCATGGCGTGTTGTCGCGTTGCCTTGGAACGAGAAGACACGGACCGGGCAAGTCAAGGACAGTGGCGTCGTGTTCATCGGCCTGTCGCTGAGCGATCAGATCGACACGGCCAACACATTGACGCGATTCTGCGCGATGGTGGGCATCGCGGTGGTGCTGATCGGCGCGATACTCGGCACCATTCTGGTGCAAAGCACGCTCGCGCCCTTGAAGCGGATTGAAAAAACCGCCGCGAAAATCGCCGCGGGAGATCTCAGCCAACGTGTGCCAGACCTGCCGGAAAGCACGGAGGTCGGCTCTCTGTCCATGTCGCTGAACACCATGCTGACACGCATCGAGGAGAGCTTCCACGCGCAGGAAGAGACCACCGAAAAAATGAAGCGGTTCGTCTCGGACGCCAGTCACGAATTGCGTACGCCGCTCGCCGCCATTCACGGGTACGCCGAGCTGTACAAAATGCAGCGCGACATGCCTGGGGCTTTGGAGAGGGCTGACGAATCCATCGAACATATCGAGGCATCCAGCGCGCGTATGACGGTTCTGGTGGAGGACCTGCTGTCTTTGGCTCGTTTGGACGAAGGACGTGGCATCGACATCACGCAGCAGGTGAAGCTGACCTCCGTGGTGCGCGACGCAGCCGATGACCTGCATGCGCTCGACCCCGACCGCGGCATTTCCTGCGGACAGGTCGTGCTCCAACCAGGTACCGATATGGACCATCCCGCCCAATTCGCCTTCCAAAATGGCCAGATGCCCCAGATTGAGTTGAAGGGTGATGCTTCGAGACTGCGTCAAGTGGTCACCAACATCGTGGGCAATATCCACCGGTATACGCCGGCGGACTCGCCTGTGGAGATCTCCATGGGTGTGCTCCCCGCGTCGATCAGTCCCGAATCCCTATCCCGTATGCCGTCCAATGAGCAGTCGCTTCGCCATCTGGTCGAAGCCATCGAAGTGGGGCAGTCCATGCAAGTGGGTATGAACTACGCGATTGTGCGATTCAGCGACCACGGTCCCGGCGTGCCGCCGGAGGCACGGTCGAAGATCTTCGAACGTTTCTACACCGCCGACCCGTCGCGTGCGCGTCAGAAGGGCGGTACGGGACTCGGCATGGCAATCGCGCAATCCGTGGTCAAGGCGCATCATGGATTCATCTGCGCATCCGGCAGCGAAGGAACGGGACTGACCCTGACGGTGGTGCTGCCGATCGCCCCGGTCGAACCCAAGCCGCAGCCGATTACGGCGAGCGAGAATCGAAAAAACGAAAAAAAGAATCGCAAATCAAAGAAATAACGCTCTTTTCCGTCGGGAAAGCAGACGCTATCGGCGCGGAAGGATGGGTGCGGCCCACCTCTTGCGCTAAACTGTATCTTTGGTTTGAAAATGGGCGAATGGTTTTACCTATTCGCGTGAAGGTATCTGATCAGCAAAATGTGAGGTGACAATGCCGAGCGGACGTGTTCGTTGGTTTGATGCGAACAAAGGCTATGGTTTCATTCAGACGGGTGAGAGCACGGATGATGTGTTCCTGCCCGCTGCCGCCCTTCCCGAGGGCGTGAAGACGCTGCGTAAGGGCGCCAAGGTCGAGTATTCCGTCATTGATGGTCGTCGTGGGCCGCAGGCGATGGGAGTGACGCTGGTTGCCTCGGCCCCGTCGCTGGTTAAAGCCACCCGTCCGAAGCCGGACGATATGGCCGCCATCGTGGAGGATCTGATCAAGCTGCTTGACTCCGCGGGCAATCAGCTTCGTCGACATCGCTATCCTTCACCGGCTGAAAGCAAGAAGCTCGCCACGCTTCTGCGCGCGGTCGCCGACAATTTCGACGTACAGGAATAGAGTTTCATGTCCGATACCACAATGGATCCCAAGGCAATCGCCCAAGCGGTCGCTGTCACAGTGTCCGACGAGGACGGTCAGGTCGGCGACTTCGTGGAAGCCATCGACCTGGGAGACAACGTCACCGATTTCCGCTTCGAATCCCGAGTACGCGGCTACGAAGGCTGGCAATGGTCGGTCACGTTATACCATGATGTCGAACTGGACCATTGGACGGTCAACGAATCATCCCTGGTCCCGACCGACAAGGCCCTGCGTCCGCCAAAATGGATTCCTTGGAAGGACCGTCTCGAGCCGGGCGATTTGGCGGTGACCGATTCAATCGGCACCGATCCCGATGACCCCCGCATGGAAGAGGGCTTCCGCAAGACGCAGGATGCCGAGACATCGGACGATACGGACGACAAACCGTCAGTCGCGGATGAAACCGTACAGGAACCGGCGATGGATGGAAACGCTTCGGATGAGTCTGAGAAGACGGACGTTTCGGAGGATTCCGAACAGCCTGTGACGTCCGAAGAGGATGTCGAAGAGGCGGTCGAGGAATTCGACCTGTCCCGCAGGCACGTGTTGACTCCGCTTGGCCGGTCGCAGACCGCGAAACGTTGGTACGAAGGCCCACATGGGCCAAAATCGCTATCCACCAAGACGGCCGACGGCAATCCTTGCTCCACGTGCGGATTCTTCATTCCGCTGAAGGGTGAGTTGAACCTGCTGTTCGGCGTGTGCGCCAACAAGTGGAGCCCGGATGACGGCAGGGTCGTGTCCATCGATCATGGCTGCGGAGAGCATTCCGAAATCGATCCACCGGAGCCGTCGCATCTGTGGGTGCAGTCGAAGCCGGCGTTCGACGACATGCATATCGATATCATCGCCCAGGCGCCGCGTGACGAGCGGGGCTCCGTGGAGCTGATCGAACAGCTTTCGTCCGATGACGACCATAATCCGAATGAGGATGAGGAAGGTTCGGACGCGGACATCGAAGCCAACACCATCGACGACGACGCCAGCCAAGAGGATGTGCTTGAGCATGTGGCCTCCGACGATGCGCCTGAAGTAGAGACCACCGTCACCGTGGTCGACGAGAATAAGCCGGAAACGTCGGACGATACCGAATCGGCTGATACGGCTGAGCCGACTGAATCGGACGAGCCAGTCGAACAGGCTGAACAGGTTGATTCCGCCGATTCCGTCAATTCCGCCGAGTCGTTCGAGCCGGTTGAACAGATGGATGAGACGGTAGTTGAGCCGACTGCTGAAACCACCGGGCAAACGGAAAACAAATCGATGGAAGACGAATCGGCGGAAACCGAGTCAACAGAAGCCGAGTCGGCGGAAACCGAATCGGCGGCGGCTGAAACAACGGAAAGCGAAATGACGGAAGCTGATTCGTCGGCCCAAGCCGAATCCGACGAATAATCGTCATCGTATATGAGAGGGCCACGTACCTGAATGTGTACGTGGCCCTCTCATATCTTGTTTTCTTTTTTATGCGGTCAGTGCACGACGGTGACGGTGCAGTCTGCGAAGTTGATGATTTGCTTGGAAACCGATCCAAGGAAATGCGCGTCCAGACCGGACAAGCCGCGCGAACCGACCACTAGATGACGTGCGTAGCGGGAAGCCGCGATAAGCCCCTTCGAGGCGGGAATATGGAAAGCGTGCGATTCGATTTGGAAATCGTCGGGAATGTTCGCTGATGAAACCTGAACCGAATCGAGCAATTCATCAAGCATGCGTTCCGCCTGCGCCTGGCCGACGGAGATGGGGGCGACGGCGTTCTCATACCCTTTGACCACGCCCAAATCTTTCAGCTGCCAGCAGAACATGACCTGCAGGGGAGCGTGATGCAGGGCCGCGAAATCGATGGCGAAACGCAAAGCGTGTTTGGAGGTCTCCGAACCATCAACGCCTACAACCACCGGACGCTGGTTCCGAGGCAGGGGAGAACCCGGCATCGTGTAGGAGACCGTTTCCTCGGTCGGCGTAAGCGCATTGGCGATGGCGTCCTGCACGGATGCCTCTTCATCATCGAGGATACGCACCACGGTGACGGGCACCTTCGCCTCCTCTGCAAGAGAAGCGGAAAGCGATCCCAGAAACCATCGTGCCACGCGTCCAAGCGAACGACGTCCGACGACGATCTGTTGGGCGTCCTTGCCGATTTCCAGAAGCGCTGCCGTTCCGGTGGCTTTGACGGAGGTGAGTTTGACGCGGTTCTCGTCAATCGTCATGCCTTGCGAGGCCTGGGCCACCCATTCGCGCAGCCGACGGGCGATATCATGACGCATCTGCGCCCATTGCTCCTCATCTTCTGGCTGGGATCCCATATCCCATGAATGGGTCCATGCGTAGACCGCATTCACCTGCTGTCCGGTCAGCGATGCTTCGCCAAGAGCCCAACGCAGGGCTGCGAAGGATTCATCGGACCCGTCGACGCCGACGACGATGTCGCCTCGGCGGGAATCCATCACATCATTCGATTGCAGGATGGTGTCGCTCATTTGGTGACCTCCTTGGTCGTTGCCATAAGTCAAGCATATCCGTTTCTTTGCGTCCATAGCGCAATTTACGCGCCGGCGGAATAAACGTCACCGCGAATCGGTAGAGTGTTGAAGGACTAACAAGAGTGGAAGGACAAGCATGTTCGAACGGTTTACCGACCGTGCGCGACGCGTGATTGTGTTGGCGCAGGAAGAAGCTCGGACCCTCCAGCACAACTACATCGGCACCGAGCATCTGCTGCTGGGCCTGATTCGTGAGGGTGAAGGCGTTGCCGCCAAGGCATTGGCCTCGAAGGGCGTGACCTTGGACGACACCCGCAAGCAGGTCGAAGAGATGATCGGCAAGGGAAATGCGTCGCCGAACGGCCACATTCCCTTCACCCCGCATGCCAGGCAGGTGTTGGAGCTGTCGCTACGTGAGGCGTTGCAGCTGGGGCACAGCTATATCGGCACCGAGCATATCCTGCTCGGTCTGATTCATGAGGGCGAAGGCGTCGGCACACAGGTGCTGATCAAGATGGATGTCAACCTTGGCGAACTGCGTAGCGCCACCATCGATCTGATTCGAGGCAATTCCAGCGACGGCAAGAACGATAGCAAGGGCGAACTCGCCAATGCCGGTGGCGTGCAGGACCGTCGCAATCAGACCGGTTCCGCGATTCTCGACCAGTTCGGCCGCAACCTTACGGCTGAGGCTGCCGCTGGGAAGCTCGATCCGGTAATCGGACGATCCAACGAGATCGAGCGTGTGATGGTGGTGTTGAGCCGCCGCACCAAGAACAACCCGGTGCTGATCGGCGAGCCTGGCGTAGGCAAGACCGCGGTGGTCGAAGGACTCGCGCAGAAGATCAACGCCGGTGATGTGCCGGAAACGCTGAAAGGCAAGCAGGTCTACTCCTTGGACCTCGGTTCCATGGTTGCTGGTTCCCGCTACCGTGGCGATTTCGAGGAACGCCTGAAGAAGGTTTTGAAGGAGATCAAGACCCGCGGCGACATCGTGCTGTTCATCGATGAGATTCACACCATCGTGGGCGCAGGCTCCGCGGATGGCGCCTTGGGCGCTTCCGATATGTTGAAGCCGATGCTGGCCCGTGGCGAACTGCAGACCATCGGCGCGACCACCACCGACGAGTACCGCAAGTACATCGAGAAGGATGCCGCGCTGGAACGTCGTTTCCAGCCGATCCAGGTGCACGAGCCGACCATCGCCGAGACCATTGAGATTCTGAAGGGCTTGCGTGAGCGTTACGAGAACCACCATCATGTGACGATCACCGATGGCGCGCTGCAGGCCGCGGCGGAACTTTCCAGCCGCTACATTCAGGACCGCCACCTGCCCGACAAGGCCATCGATCTGATCGATGAGGCCGGCGCCCGACTGCGTATCCGCAGGCTCACCGCTCCGCCGGAGCTCAAGGAATTGGACGCCAAGGCTGCCAAGCTGGCCGAGGAGAAGGACCAGGCCATCAAGGACCAGGACTTTGAGAAGGCCGCCGAGCTGCGTGACAAGCAGGAGAAGATCGAGTCCGAGCGCAAGGAGAAGGAATCCGCTTGGCGTGAGGGCGAGTCCGATGTGAAGATGGTGGTGGATGAGGACGTCATCGCTGAGGTGATTTCCCAGACCACCGGCATTCCGGTGTTCAAGCTCACCCAGGCCGAGTCCAAGAAGCTCATGGGCATGGAGAGTGAACTGCACAAGCGCATCATCGGTCAGGATGAGGCTGTGTCCGCATTGAGCCGTTCCATCCGTCGCGCACGCGTCGGATTGAAGGATCCGAAGCGTCCGGCTGGCTCGTTCATCTTCGCTGGCCCGACCGGCGTTGGTAAGACCGAGCTGGCCAAGGCTCTCGCCGAATTCCTGTTCGACGATGAGGATGCGCTGATCCGCGTGGACATGTCGGAATTCTCCGAAAAGTACGCCGCGTCGCGCCTGTTCGGTGCGCCTCCGGGATACGTCGGCTACGAAGAAGGCGGCGAACTTACCGAAAAGGTGCGTCGCAAGCCGTTCTCCGTGGTGTTGTTCGACGAAATCGAAAAAGCCCATCCGGACATTTTCAACACGCTGTTGCAGGTGCTGGACGATGGCCATCTGACCGATGGCCAGGGACGCAAGGTGGACTTCAAGAACACCATCATCATCCTGACCACCAACCTCGGCACTCGTGACATCGCCAAGGCCGCCAACACCGGTTTCAACCTGGGCACGAACACCGAATCGAGCTACCAGCGCATGAAGGAACAGGTCTCCGCCGAACTCAAGCAGCAGTTCCGTCCGGAGTTCCTGAACCGTCTGGATGACATCATCGTGTTCAAGCAGCTCACCGAACCGCAGGTGCGTCAGATCGTCGACTTGGATGTCAAGCAGCTCAACGACCGTCTGTTCGACCGTCACATGTCGCTCGAACTGACCGACGCGGCCAAGGATCTGCTCGCACAGAAGGGCTTCGACCCGCTGCTGGGCGCCCGTCCGCTGCGTCGCGTGATTCAGCGCGACATCGAGGACGCCATTTCGGAGAAGATCCTGATGGGCGACCTTGAAGATGGCCAGCGCGTGAGGGTGGACGCCGAAGGCGAAGGCATTCTGGGTGAGTTCACGTTCACCGGCGAGGCCTTCGAAGAGCCGAACCAGAAGGATAATCCGGCGGAGGCGACCGAAACGGCCGCTGAAACCGATGCCGCCACTGAACCGACGGCATCGACGGAACTGGCTGATTCCGCGCAGTCACAGAACTGATTTCCAACGTTGCCGGGGTAAGAACCCCGGCAACGCGTATGCAAAAAGACCGGTGGGTTTCATGATGGAATGTCATGAAACCCACCGGTCTTTTTTACATATGCCTATTCGTCCAGCTATTCGTTCAGCTGGACGGTTGTGGTTCCGCCCGCTTCCAAGCGGAACCACAACCGTATCGCTCTATGGGAGCGTCATTACTTGATGGCGTTCAGCCACTGTTCCTTGGTGGCCTTCTCCGCCTCAAGCTTGGCCTTCTTCTTCGGATCGGACTCAGCGGCGATCTGGGCGTTAAGTTCGGCGAGCTGTGCGTTGAGCTGCTCCTCGAAGGAGGACTTACGGGCGTCGGCTTCCGGATCAGACTGCTTCCAGGCGGCATCCTCAACAGCCTTGATCTGCTTGTCGACAGCATCAAGACGGCTTTCGATGCGGTGCATGTCATCGCGCGGAACGTAGCCGATCTGGTCCCATTCCTCCTGAATGGCGGCCAATGCCTGGCGAGCCTGCTTGGCGGCCTTCTCATCCTTGACCGGCACCAAAGCCTCAGCCTTGGTCAGCAGTTCTTCCTTCTTGGCGAGATTTTCCTTTTCGGACGAGCTAATCTGCTCGCGATCGGCCTGACGGGCGTTGAAGAACGTGTCCGCCGCAGCACGGAAACGTGCCCACAGCGCGTCATCATCACGACGGCCCGCACGACCGGCCTTCTTCCAACGATCCATCAGCTCGTTGAACTTGCGGGAGGTTTCCACCCAAGCGGTGGAATCCTTGATCTCCTCGGCTTCGGCGATGATGGCCTCCTTCGCGGCCTTGGCGTTGCTGCGCTCCTCATCGCGGCCCTGGGCCCACTTGCGGCGGGCGCTGTTGAACGTAGTGCGGGCGGAGGAGAAACGGGACCACAGGGCGTCGGCGTCGGCCTTGTCGAGACGGACGCTATTGTGCTGGTGATCCTGCCACTGCTGGAACAGCGAACGGAACTTGTCCGCGGTGGAACGCCAGTTGGTGTTGTCGCCCAGGGAATTGGCCAGAGCCTCGGCCTTCTCCACAATCGCGGTACGTTCGGCCAGCGCCTTGGCGACGGCGGCCTTGTGAGCCTCGCTCAGCTCGGCCTTCTTGGCCGCTCCGGCCTCCTTCAGTGCTTCGAACTGGGACTTGAGCGCCTCAATATCTCCGACGACGGCCGGCTGCTCGATTTCGGCGGAAAGCGTCTTGATGGACTCGTCGATCTCACGGTTCTTCACATTGCTGGACTTGAGCCTGTTGGCGAACAGGTCGAGCTTTGCCTTCAGATCGAGATAGCGACGGGCATACAGTGCCAGGGCCTCTTCCTTGGAAGCGTCCGGAAACTGTCCGACCTCGCGTTCTCCCTCGCCTTCCTTCACGAACACGGTGCCGTCATCGGCGACACGGCCGAACGCTTCGGTGGCCTTGATATCGGCTTCGGAGAATCCGGTGGAGGTTGCAGGACGCTGCGGAGCCTTCTTGGCGAAGGCCGCGGGGCTCGGCGCATGCGGCTTCATGGCCGCTGGGCTCGGGACGGCCGGTTTGCTGGCCTGGGTTGCGGGCGTCGCTGCCTGCTCGTTGGTTTCAGTGGTGTTCTCGGACGCGGTGACATTCTCGTCGGCCATGGCCAGCTCCTTACGTAAGCTTCATGTAGTGCAGAGGTGACGGTCCGTGACGTGCGCTTCCACACCTTGAAAAACGCGCGGCATTTTCCGTAACCTCATTTATTATAGAGAACCGTGGCTAAAGGTGCATCTATTTCAGGATTTCCAGAGTGGCTCCCCTCTGAACGTGTTGTGGAGCAGCGTGTCATCGACACGCTCCGTAATGTATTCGAGCTCAATGGCTTCATAGGCATTGAAACCCGTGCTGTTGAGCAGGGTTCCAGCCTGCTCAAGAAAGGCGAGACCAGCAAGGAGATTTACCTGCTGAGCCGTCTTCAGGAAGTCGGACACGAGTCCGACACTCCGATTGAGGATCGTCTTGGTCTGCACTTCGATCTGACCGTTCCGCTGAGCCGTTATGTCGTCGAACATTCCGGCGATCTGGCGTTCCCGTTCAAACGTTGGCAGATTCAGAAGGTCTGGCGTGGCGAACGCCCGCAGGAAGGACGTTTCCGCGAGTTCGTGCAGGCCGACATCGACGTGATCGGCAATGGCGATCTGCCCGACCATTACGAGGTCGAATTGCCGTTGGTCATGGTGTCCGCATTGGAACGTCTGCGCGAGTTCGGTCTGCCGAAGGCCACCGTGCATGCGAACAACCGCAAACTCTCCGAAGGCTTCTACCGTGGTTTGGGCCTTACGGATATCGAAGGCGTGCTGCGTGAGATCGACAAGCTCGACAAGATCGGCGCCGATGAGGTGGCCAAGCTGCTCGTCGAAGGCTGCGGCGCCGACGAAGCCCAGGCCCGTGCCTGCCTCGAACTGGCCGAGCTGACCGCCGCCGACGGCAAGGAACTGTCCGACAAGTTCGACGCATTGTGCGCCAAGCATGACATCGCGTCTGATTCCGACGCCTACGTGTTGGCACGCCAGGGACTCGACACGCTGGCGATGATCGTCGACGAGGCCGCGCGCATCCGTCCGGGCTCCGTGATCGCCGATCTGAAAATCGCCCGTGGTCTTGATTACTACACCGGTTCCGTGTATGAGACGTTCCTCGACGGCGCCGCCGCTTTGGGCTCCATCTGCTCCGGCGGCCGTTACGACAACCTCGCATCGCAGGGCAACAAGAAGTACCCGGGCGTGGGCCTGTCCATCGGCCTGTCCCGCCTGGTCTCCTACATGCTGCACACCGCGGGCGCGCACGCCAACCGTGTGTCTCCGGCATCCGTGCTCGTGGCGGTATGGAATGAAGCCGACCGCTCCGCGTCCAACCTGATCGCCAACCAGCTGCGCTCCCGTGGCATCGCGGCGGACGTGGCGCCGACCGCGGCCAAGCTCGGCAAGCAGATCAAATATGCAGACAAGCTCGGCATCCCGTACGTCTGGTTCCCGGCCGACGCTTCCGAAGAGGGCGCCCAGGACGAAGTCAAGAACATCATCACAGGAGACCAGCGGCCGGCTGACGCACAGTCGTGGGAGCCGGATACTGTGTATGCCCAGCAAACCGTTACCGTTGAAGCCTGAAATCGCAAGACTTCGCAACATACAAGAGGATAAGGAATAGGGGAAGCATGAGCCAGACGGCTTACAGAACACATCATGCAACCGAAGTGACCGAACAGCTCGTCGGTCAGAAGGTGACGCTCGCCGGTTGGGTCGATCGTCGCCGCGACCACGGTGGCGTGGCCTTCATCGATCTTCGCGACAACACCGGTCTGGTGCAGGTCGTCATCTATGACGAGGAGATGGCCCGTCCGCTGCGCTCCGAATTCGTGATCCAGGTCGTCGGCGAGGTTCGTCTGCGTCCGGACGGCAACGAGAACGAGCATCTGGCCACCGGCAAGATCGAAGTCGTGGCCGAAAGCATCGAAGTGCTGGCCAAGTCCGATGCTCTGCCGTTCCAGGTCTCCACCGCTCTTGAGAACGAGTCCGAGAACAAGCTGCCGGGCGAGGACGTGCGTTTGAAGTACCGTTACCTCGACCTGCGTCGTCCGTCCATGCAGCGCAATCTGAAGCTGCGCGCCCAGATGTCGAAGGCCGCCCGCCATGCGCTGGAGGAAATGGGCTTCGAGGAGATCGAAACCCCGACCATGATCAAGTCCACGCCGGAAGGCGCCCGTGACTTCGTCGTGCCGGCCCGTCTGGTGCCGGGTTCCTGGTACGCTCTGCCGCAGTCCCCGCAGCTGCTCAAGCAGCTGCTCATGGTCTCCGGCGTCGAGCGTTACTACCAGCTGGCCCGCTGCTATCGTGACGAGGACTTCCGCGCCGACCGCCAGCCGGAATTCACCCAGCTCGACATGGAGATGGCCTTCGTGGACCAGGAGGACGTGATGGCCATGGCCGAAAAGGTCATCGCCGCCATCTGGAAGTCCGCCGGCTACGACATCAAGCTGCCGATCCAGCGTATCACCTGGCAGGACGCCATGGACAAGTACGGTTCCGACAAGCCGGATCTGCGTTTCGGCAATCCGCTGATCGAACTGACCGATTACTTCAAGAACACGCCGTTCCGCGTGTTCCAGGCCCCATACGTCGGCGCGGTGCTCTTCAAGGGTGGCGCGGCCACGCCTCGCCGTCAGTTCGACGCATGGCAGGATTGGGCCAAGCAGCGTGGCGCCAAGGGCCTCGCCTATGTGGTGTTCGCCGAGAACGGCGAACTCAAGGGCCCCGTTGCCAAGAACCTGTCCGAAGAGGAACGCAACGGTCTGAAGGAAGCCGTCGGCGCCGAAGACGGCGACGCCGTGTTCTTCGCAGCCGGTCGCCGCACCTCCTCCCAGGAACTGCTGGGCGCCGTGCGTGTCGAGCTTGCCCGCCGCGCGGGCCTGCTCAAGCCCGACGATTTCGCCTTCACTTGGGTTGTGGACTTCCCGCTGTTCAAGCCGACCGATGACCCGGACGACGACGATGTGGCAGTCGGCCACTCCAAGTGGACCTCCATGCATCACCCGTTCACCATGCCGTCCAAGGATTGGATCGACAAGTTCGACAAGGATCCGGAACACGCCATGTCCGATTCCTACGACATCGTATGCAACGGCAACGAAATGGGCGGCGGCTCCGTGCGTATCCACCGCGACGACATTCAGGACCGTGTGCTTGACGTGCTTGGCATCACGCCGGAAGAGGCCGCAGACAAGTTCGGCTTCCTGCTTGAGGCATTCAAGTACGGCGCTCCGCCTCACGCCGGCATCGCCCTCGGCTGGGACCGTACCGCCGCAATTCTGGCTGGCGCCGACTCCATCCGCGACGTCATCGCCTTCCCGAAGGCTGGCGGCGGCCGCGATCCGCTGACCGGCGCTCCGGCTCCGATCTCCGCTGAGCAGCGCGCCGAGACCGGTGTCGATTACGATCCGGATGAGGACGAGGACTGATACGGTTTCGTCCATAGATGAATGAAAAATGTCCGAATATCAATGATGCTCGGACATTTTTTATTATTCGCGTTGTCTATTTTCCGTCGCTGTCATTATAGTGGAGCGTGTTTGATTATCCGGCAACCAGAAAGGGTTGAAGCGCGGTATGAAATCGAAAACACAGGACAAGAAGCGACTGAACGCGGTCGGCATGCGCATATGCGCGCTGTTCGCCGTGCTCGCCGTGGTCTTTGCGGCATTCATGACGACCGTTCCGCATGCGCTCGCCTCCGAAACTGGCAATCCGGCCTCGGTCAAGGGCAAGACATATAAAATCGGCACCGACACCACGTTCGCACCGTTCGAATACCGTGAGAACGGCAAGATGACCGGCATCGACATGGAGCTAATCCGAGGCATCGCCAAGGAAGAGGGCTTTAAGGTCGAGATACAGTCGCTGGGATTCAACGCCGCGTTGCAGGCCCTAAGCTCCAACCAGGTGGACGTCGTCATAGCCGGCATGTCCATCACTGACGAGCGTAAAGCCTCCTATGATTTCTCGAATCCGTATTTCCAATCCGGCATCCAGATGGCCGTCGCGGCCAACAACGACGACGTCACCGGCTATAAGGACCTCAAAGGCCGGACGGTTGTGGCGAAAACCGGCTCGGAGGGCGAATCGTACGCCAAACAGCATGCCGACAAGTACGGTTACAAGGTGACTTCCGTCGACCAATCCTCAACCATGTACGAGATGGTCAAATCCGGCAATGCCGTCGCGGTGTTCGACGATTATCCGGTACTGGCATATGGCGTATCGCAGAACAACGGTCTGAAAATCGTGACTCCGAAGGTGCCGCACGGCGAATACGGCATGGCCGTGAACAAAGGCATGAACGCAGATTTGCTGGCCGCCATCAACGATGGATTGAACAAGATGATCGCTTCGGGAGAATACGAGCGAATCGTCGCACAATATCTTGGCAAGCAAGGCGCGAAAGAGCAGGCCAAATCGATTTCCGGCATGATCACCGACAATGGCGACGACAGCGCCGAACAACAGAAGGTCGGTTTCCTCGGACTGGTCAAACAGTCGATGCCGGCATTGCTGACGGGCTTGAGGAACACGCTGCTGATCACGCTGCTTTCCTTCGCGATCGCATTGGTGCTCGGCGTCGCGTTCGGCCTGATGAAGGTTTCGGAAAGCAAAATCGCCGCAGGATTGGCCAATGTGTACATCGCGGTGTTCCGCGGCACCCCGATCCTGGTGTGGGCGTTCTTCTTCTACTTCGGCGTGCCCCAGCTCATCGGACATAGCGTGAACATCTGGGTCGCCGGCGCATTGACCTTGTCGCTCAACTCCGGCGCGTACCTGGCGGAAATCGTGCGTGGCGCAGTCCAATCGGTCGATTCCGGACAGATGGAGGGCGCACGTTCGCTGGGACTCAACCACAGGCAGGCCATGCGCCGAGTGATTCTGCCGCAGGCCAGCAAAATCGCCATGCCTTCGATCATCAACCAGCTGGTCATCATGATCAAGGACTCCTCTCTGCTGCTCGCCATCGGCTTCGGTGAGCTGCTGTACCAGGCGCAGCAGCTGTACGCGGCGAACTTCCGCGTAACCGAAACGCTGCTGATCGTCGGCGTCATGTACTTCGTGGCCATCACCATCCTGACGTGGCTGGCCAACATCGTGGACAGGAAGGTGAACCGATGAACGAGAACGACGTGATCATCGACGTCAAGGATCTGCACAAAAGCTACGGGCAGACCGAGGTCATCAAAGGCGTCGACATGACCGTGCGCAAAGGCGAGGTGATCTGCATCATCGGACCGTCCGGCGCCGGCAAATCCACCATATTGCGTTGCCTGAACGGACTCGAACAGGCCACCGGCGGCAAGATCGTGGTCAACGGACACGATTTGACGGACAGCCATGTGAACATCGACCAGGTGCGCGAGCAGGTGGGCATGGTGTTCCAGCATTTCAACCTGTTCAACAACATGAGCGTGATCGACAACATCACCCTCGCACCGAAACTGGTGCATCATGAAACGGATGAGCAGGCCCGCGCGCACGCCATGGAACTGCTGAAAACCGTAGGATTGGCCGAAAAAGCCGACGCCATGCCGAAATCGCTGTCCGGCGGGAAGCAGCGTGTGGCGATCGCGCGCTCGCTGGCGATGAATCCGAAGGTGATGCTGTTCGACGAGGCGACATCCGCGCTCGACCCGGAAATGGTGGGCGATGTGCTCGAAGTGATTCGCGACCTTGCCGCCAAAGGCATGACCATGGTGCTGGTGACCCATGAGATGGGCTTCGCACGCGAAGTGGCCACGAGGGTCATCTTCACCGATGCCGGCGTGATCGAGGAAGAGGGAACCCCTGACGAGATCTTCAACCATCCGAAGAGCGAACGATTGAAGACCTTCCTCTCCAAGGTGCTGTGACATTGCTCCGGCGGCGATCCGTTTGATGAATATGTTCGTCAAACGGTATGAAATGTCTCATATTCCGGACGAAATGATGTGAACGGGCAGTATAGGAAACATGAATTTCGCATTGCTTTCTTATACTGCCCTTTATGTCTGAAATGAAAGAAACCGAAGCGAAGCGTCCCATCATGCCGGACGCGGGAGCGGATAACAGGCCGCTCGTCGAACTGACCCATGTCGAGAAGCATTATGGCGATCTGCATGTGCTCAAGGACATCAACCTCACCGTACGCAAAGGCGAGGTGCTCGTCATCGTCGGACCGTCCGGCTCCGGCAAATCCACGATGTGCCGCACCATCAACCGTCTGGAAACCATCGATTCCGGCGATATCCGCATCGACGGCAAACCGCTGCCGCAGGAAGGCAAGGAACTCGCCAAACTGCGTGCGGAAGTGGGCATGGTGTTCCAATCGTTCAACCTGTTCGCCAACAAAACCATTTTGGAAAACGTGACATTGGCGCCGATCAAGGTGCGCCACATGGACAAGAAGGAAGCCGAGGACCTGGCCATGGATCTGCTGGGCCGCGTCGGCGTGGCCTCGCAGGCCTCCAAAATGCCGTCGCAGCTGTCCGGAGGCCAGCAGCAGCGTGTTTCCATCGGGCGTGCGATTGTAAAAAATCCGGATATCCTGCTCTGCGATGAGCCGACGGGAGCGCTTGACTATAACACCGGAAAACAGAT
>OMBN01000668.1_pt1 | contig 19332 bp, 20 predicted proteins | sample 1644891 | NCBI WGS metagenome assembly OMBN01 (sample SAMEA103958144, study PRJEB25191) | human gut metagenome | reverse complement strand
TGATCTGGCATCACTTAGAGTATTTATGGCAACATTAAGAACTTTAAAAAAGACGTGATCATCATTCACGGCACGGAAGACAGCCGCGTGCCCATCCGATACTCAAAAAAGGCGGTTGAGACCTACAAGTCCGCTACCCTGTATAGCATTCAAGGGGCAAACCACGGGTTTAACAGTGAGAATTACGCCATGGGTAAAAACTATGACAGCCAGGTCAATCCTCTGATTTTGTCTTACCTGAAAAACCATATCTAAAGTATCGTTATAGAAAAAGCGGCAGCCGAACGGTTGCCGCTTTATTTTATTAAAGACATAAAACAACGCTCCGGAATACTCCGGAGCGCTTATTTTCATTATGTAGGATTACTCGCCCTTCATTTCCAGCAGCTTTGCTTTACCCTCAAAGGAAGCCTTAGACAGAGCAATGGAATCAAAGATGGCAGCCTCAATATCATCGGGGGTGCAACCCAGTTCCTTGGTGTCATCCGTGGGAATGAACAGATCCATACCCATAATGTCAGCCAGACCTACGGGATCAATACCGGACTGTACATTGCGCTTTGCATACTCCTTGCGCATATGCAGACCAAAGGCCTGGAAAGTCCACTTGGGTACATCCACGATCTTACGATCCTGAATACCATCCATGGCACGGTAAACAATCTTCAGGAACTCTCTCCAGTGCATATTGTAGCAGGAGATACCGTAAGCACGGAAGCCCTGTACCTGCTCCGCAGCGCCAACGATGCACTCACCTACCTGGCGCACGGTCAGCATAGCCGTACCGCCGGCCGGATACATAGTGAAAGGCAATTTCTCAAACCGCTGCAGCTGCTCGATCAGAATGACCCAAACAGGACGACGACCGGGCTGTGTACCAAAGATGTAAGGCAGCTCCAGTACGCCAACGCCCATGTTCTCATCAGCATACTTTGCAGCCACTTTCTCCTGATCAATACGAGAGCGGATATAGGGGTGCTTTGCGCAAAGATCCATTTCCGGGTGCGTCTTAGCCAGCCAGGAGAAATAAGAACCCAGCACGACGCAACGCTTTACGCCGCACTTCTTGGCCATAGCCAGGCAACGATCCACAGGATCAATGTTGTACTTCTTATAAGCGTCATATACGGGAGCGGGGAACTCTACACGCTCGTCCACACCGGCAGCATAAACAAATGCATCCATGCCGGTCATAGCGGCTTCCAGCTGCTCATCGGACAGCTCCAGGAAGTTGCCGAATTCGATCTCCATCTCTTTGGGAATAGGTGCGCCTTCCGGCAGCGGGGGCAGTGCAATGGTCTTTACATGATGCCCTCTGTCGATAAAAATCTGTGCTGCGGCGGAGCCCAGCAAACCGGTACCGCCAAAAATCAATACGTTCATGAAAATCCCTCCGTTAAATTTTCTGAATAGATTATAACACCGGCTGTTAGCAAGGTCAACAAAAACTTACACTTAACAGCCTTTTTTTGTGTAAATAGGCATTTATTGCAAAATCTGTACGGCATTGCCTTTTATCTTCCTTCACTTTCCGGGTTACCGATGAGCAAAGAACGGCAAAAAGGCGAAGCCGAAACTTCGCCCTTGCAATTAAACTGCGTGGATCTTGTTGTCCATATCGTCGTGTTTGCCATCCAAGCCGTACTTTTTATCTCTTCTCTTCTGGAAGAACTTAACGGCAACCTGACCGAATTGTGCATAGGAGAGAACGTCCTCCTCCTGCTCATAATACTCGGCGATGTCTGCCTTAAAGTCGTCGATCTTATCATGGATCAGATCGGCCGGCCGACAGGTGATAATTTCTTCGTCACCTACGATCTTCTTCTGGAATTCAGGGTCAATGGGGCACGGCGTCTTGCCGTACTTGCCGGCAACCATGTCCTTAAACTCCTTGGTAACCATCTTGTAGCGCTCGCCGGTAATGACATTGAACACGGACTGCGTACCCACGATCTGAGAGGTGGGGGTCACCAGCGGCGGATAACCGCTGTCTTTACGCACGCGCGGCACTTCAGCCAGCACTTCCTCCAGTTTGTCCTCCTTACCGGCTTGTTTCAACTGGCCAAGCAGATTGGAAAGCATACCGCCGGGTACCTGGTACAGCAGAGTGTTGGCGTCCACGCCCAGCATTTTCGGGTTCAGGAGACCATCTGCCAGATATTTCTCTCGCAGCGGGACGAAAAAGTCACGCACCTCGGACAAGGCCTTCAGATCCAAGCCGGTGTCATACGGGGTGCCTTGCAGAGCCGCCACCATAGACTCGGTAGCCGGGTGAGAAGTACCCATAGCCAAGGGACTCATGGCAGTATCAATTACATCAACGCCCGCTTCAATGCCCTTTAAGTGGACCATGGAAGCCAAACCGGAAGTGTAATGGGAATGCAACTGAATGGGAATGTTCACTGTCTCTTTCAGCGCCTTAACCAAATCATAGGTGCCGTAAGGGGTCAGCAAACCGGCCATATCCTTAATGCAGATAGAGTCTGCACCTGCGTCCTCCAGTTCCTTCGCGTAATGACAGTAGTATTCCGTGTCAAACACCGGACCGGTGGTGTAAGAAATTGCAGCCTGTACATGACCGCCGTATTTCTTGGCTGCGTTAATGGCAGTCTGCAAATTACGCACGTCGTTGAGTGCGTCAAAAATACGCAGAATATCAATACCGTTATCAATACTCTTCTTTACAAAGTAATCCACAAGCTCGTCGGAATAATGCCGATAGCCCAGCATATTCTGCCCGCGGAAGAGCATTTGCAGCTTCGTATTGGGGCACTTTTTGCGGATCAAGCGCAGTCTGTCCCAGGGATCCTCATTCAAAAAGCGCAGGCAGGCGTCAAAAGTGGCACCGCCCCAGCACTCCAGAGAATGATAACCGATCTTGTCCATCTTCTCTAAAATGCCTTCAAATTCATCCGTGCGCATACGCGTGGCGATCAGGGACTGATGCGCGTCACGCAGCACGGTTTCCGTAATGCCGATTTTAGCCATTCTTGTACCTCTTTTTTATCAGTTGAGAGAAGCAAGGGTCTGACCGGCTTCTACGCTGTCACCCTTGTTTACATTAATGCTGGCGACCGTGCCGTCCTGAGGCGCCACAATCTCGTTTTCCATCTTCATAGCCTCCAGAACAAAGAGTACATCGCCGCTCTTAACGGCAGCGCCGGAAGCCACTTTAATATCCAGAATGGTGCCGGGCATGGGAGACTCAACGGTCACAGCGCCGGTGACTGCGGTATCAGCGGCAGGAGCCGGTGCGGCAGCAGGTGCCTGAGCAGCTGCAACAGGCGCAGCTGCGGGAGCGGCGGAAGTCCCCTCCTCTACGGATACATTGTAAGCTGTACCGTTCACAGTAATGGTGTAGTTCTTCATAATATTGAAACCTCCAGATTATTTAACAGAATGTTTTCTCGGCAGCGTATTCTCACGCTTACCGGCCAAAATATCCAGTGCAGCCATTACCTTTGCACGGCTGTCAGCAGGTACGATCACATCGTCAATGGCACCACTGGCGGCTGCGGTATACGGAGACGCCAGCGTCTCTTTATATTCTTTCACCAGAGAACCACGATTCTCCCCTGCTGCTAAGCGGTCGCTGTACAGGAATGCAACGGCAGCTTCTGCGTCCAGCGGAGAAAGCACAGCAGTATCCCAAGCAAATGTCAAATCCGCATTGGCGCCCTTACCGGCCAGCGCAATATACGCACCGCCAATGCTTTTGCTGGTGATCAATGCGATCTTGGGGCAAGTGGCAGTGGCATAAGCCGTCTCCATACGGGTAGCTGCGGTAAGCATAGCGTTCTCTGCATCTTTTACAAAGCCGTCAGCGTCTGCCACAGTGAGGATGGGCAGATTGTAGGCGTCGCACAACTTTACGAAAGCCTCAGCCTTATAGGCGCAAGCGGGGCAAACCGCAGAACCGTCAAAGGCCACAAAGCCGACGGTGGTGCCGCCAACGGTTGCCAGTGCGGTTACGCAATGGGTGGCATAGCCGCCCTTCAGTTCTACCACGCTGCCGGCATCCGCCACAGCACAGATCACATCCATTGCAGACGCGCCGGTGTCCACAGCCACAGACGGTGCAGTAAAGTCATACACCGGTGCCGGGGACAGGTTGTTGCCCGGCAGCAGAGCCACCACATCTTTGGCGGCGGTCATTGCGCCGTCCAGATCGTCTGCCAAAATATCCACCGTGCCCTGCTCGTAGCAGGTATCCGCAGTTACATCACTGGGGGTGGTTACATAGAAATCGGCGTCCTTTACGGCGATCACCACATCGGCCATATTGGCCATCAGGGCACTGGCACCCAAACAACTGCCGGCAATAATGGAAATCTGCGCGCAAACGCCGCTCATTGCCGTAGAAGCCTTCACCAGTTCGCCGTAAGCGGACAGTGCTTCAAAGCCCTCGTCCAGCTTTACGCCGTTAGAATCATAAATACCGATCACCGGACAACCGGTCTTGGTTGCCAGGTCATAGATCTTCTTCAATTTTGCGCATTGGGCCACACTGATAGCACCGCCGTTTACATTTACATTCTGTGCAAATGCATAAACGGGACAGCCATTCACCGTGCCGAAACCGGCAGCAGCCTCCACATCGCCGGACGCGGATTTGGCGTAGCCGTCGATCTCAGTAAAAGCGCCGTCGTCAAACAGGGCAGTCAGCCGATCCACAGCCAGCTTGTCCTTCTCTGCAAGTTCGCTCACTTGTTGTTCCTCCTGTACACTCATTTGCGCTCCCGCTCATTGCAAAAGCGCAGTTCGGCAAATGCCGACAGTATTCTCTGTCCAAACTTACCTACTGTAATTATACCACCGTTGCCACGGAATAGCAATAGCATATTCCATACAAAAAGCGCAGAAATTCCGCTGTATTTTCAGCAGATTTGGCAAGGCAGATCACTTCTTTGTATCCTCCGTTTGCAGCGCACCGGAGCGCATGAGTTTTTGCACCTCGTTGTCCGTCAGCTCGCGCCACTTCCCTACCGGCAGCATACCCAACTTTAAGGAGCCTACGGCTATACGCTTTAAGCGGATCACTTCCAGTTCCACTGCCTCGCACATACGGCGGATTTGGCGGTTGCGCCCCTCGTGAAGCACAAATTCCAGCACCGTACGGTTCTCCTCTGCGGTCAGGACGGTTACATCACAAGGGGCGGTCATACGGCCGTCCAGATCAATCCCCTCTCGCAGTTGCAGCAGCGCACTGTCGTCTACCTTGCCGCGAATGGTCACCCGGTATTTTTTACTGTACGCATGACGGGGGTGGGTCAGGGCATTGGCAAATGCACCGTCATTAGTGAGCAGCAGCAAACCCTCTGAGTCCTTGTCCAGTCTTCCTACCGGATACAGGCGTGCGTCAATATCCCGCACCAGATCCATCACTGTTTTACGGCCCAATTCGTCGGACACGGTGGTCACATAGCCCCGGGGCTTGTGCAGTAAAATATAGTAATTCCGCTGGGTTTTGCGCACTTTCTTCCCCCGCACGGTTACCAGATCTCTGCGCGGGTCGATCTTGTCGCCGATTTGGGCCACATGGCCATTGACCTTCACCTTACCGGCAGCAATCAGCTCCTCGCTCTTTCGGCGAGAAGCCACGCCGCACTCGGCCAGGTACTTTTGCAGTCGTTCTTCATTCTTCTGTGGCATAAATTTCAATATCCTCCTGTGCCCGCATAAGCACGGTTATTTGATTAATACAAGCGTAGCCGATCACATCGCCCTTCTTCACCGGCGCATAAATAAAAGGATAGTAATAGAGCCGCACGGTATAAGTGGCGTTCAGCGCCGTTTGGCTGTACCGAAACTCGGCGGTCACATAGGACTCCCTGCCGCCCACTACCGGCACCTGCACATGGCGGTCCAGCTTGTAGGTGGTGTACTGCTTTTTGCAGGCGTCCAGCAGCCTGCGGTGATCCGCCCAGTCGTCCGGATCGGATAGGGTTACGCAGATCAGCGTGTTCCCCTTATACTTGACTGCACTCACCAGGCACCGCCCTGCCCGTTCCGTATAGCCGGTTTTTACGCCTACGCAACCATCCAGCGAAGTGAGCAGCCGATTGTGATTGTATACCGTTTGCGCTTTGCCGTTGATGGTCACTTTGGCTCTGGGCGCGGCGCAGATTTTGGCAAAGGTCTTATTCTGAAGGGCGTGAGCCGTCAGCAGCGCCATGTCGTAAGCGGTGGAATGGTGATCGCCCCGATCCAGCCCGGAGGGGGTCACAAAGTGGGTGTGGTGCATGCCCATTTCCTTGGCCGCACTGTTCATTCTGGCTGCAAACGCCTTGGTACTGCCGGAAAGAAAGATTGCAGCCGCATTGGCAGCGTCGTTGCCGCTGACCAACAGCATGCCTACCACCAGATCGTACAAAGTGACCCGATCCCCCACATGCAATCCCAAGGACGAGCCCTCTGTGTCTTTCAGCATAGCGGCTGTTATAGGCACCGTTCGCTGCAAGTCCCCGGCTGCACAAGCCAGGTAGGCAGTCATAATTTTGGTGGTCGAGGCCATAGGCCGTTCTTCATAAGCATTTTGTTCATACAGCACCGTGTGTCCGGCAGCATCCATCACCACGGCGCTTTGAGCGCTGGTTGACGCCAGCGCCCGCATCGGCACCAGCAAAAACAAACATAAGAGAACGGCAAAAATACGCTTTTTTACATACAAAAGAATCACCCACACAAATATATGCTCCGCCTCGTCTGCTTTGCCGTCCTTGGCTTTCAGCAGCTCGGTGAGTTTGTCTACCAACTCCGGAATCATAGACACAGCACGATCCGCAGAGGAAGTGTAATTGTTGATCTGCATCATACGGCACTTGCCCTTTTCGATCACGATAAAGGCCACCGGGGTAATGGTGATGCCACCGCCGCCGCCACCGCCGAACAGCTCTTGATTCTGCTGCTTGGTGGGCAGATCCGTGCCGCCGCTGGTAAAGCCGTAAGTCACTTTAGATACCGGAATAAGCGTGGTGTCGCCGGTGACCATCGGGTCGCCGATGATGGTAGAAACATCTACCATTTCACGCATTTTTTCCAGCGTGTTTTCCATAATCTTGTTTACCGGAGTTTCTTTCATAATGCTTTCTCCTTACTTATCCTTAATAAAATTTTTCAAAAAGACGATACCGGCCCGCAGGAGCATACGCACCAAAAGACCGACGCTGAGACTGCCGATGAGCTGGAACTCGTACTCCGAGCGGGGTGCGATAAAATCCGGCTGTATGTAATCATCGTATTGGTCCACCTTCATGCCGTTTAAGATCATACCCTTAACGGGATAATAGAACGAACAGAAGGTGCCGTACTTCTCAGCTATATCTGCGGCATCTGCGCCGCCGATAATCATTTTAACATATAATGAATAAATATGGAACCCCCTAAATAAAGTTGTTACCGCAGAAGACGCAGTTTCCACTAAATTGCTGATCAACAGCAAGTAACCAATCACGCCGTCCTTGTCCCAAAGCTGCTGGAAGTAGTTGGGCTTTTTGGGCTTTTCTTCCGCCTTAGCGGGTGCCTTTTCGCTCTCCGACTGTTCCGGCACCGCCTGGGTCACTTTCTCGTCTTCCGTGGGCACATTTTCCGGCGTAGGCTCCGTGGTGTCTTTCTTGTTCTCTTTTTTCTCTTTGCCCTTTTTCTTAGCCTGCTCGGCGGATTTTTCCGGGAACAGGATAAAGGAAAGAATCTGGGACAGTACAATGTCTTTCTTAATGAACAGCACTTGTACACTGGTATGCCAGCCGCCGTCATAGATCAAAGTTAAGGTGGCAGACAGAGACATCAGCAGTGCTATGAGCACCACCAGCACACCCACTATAATCAAAAAGATTTTCAAATCCTCACCTCTCCCGCTCAGATCTCTTTTTCATCGTCATTATTGGCACTTTCCAGCGCGTCTGCCGCTGCAGCCAGCGGGTCGTCCTTGCCGCCCTCTTTCTCAAACAGGGAGGTTTGGCCGTTATCCTTGGCGATCTGTTCCACTTCCTCTGTGGATGGCAGATCCGGCAAATCATCCAGGGAATTCAGGGAAAAGCAGCGCAAAAACCGATCTGTGGTACCGTACACAAGCGGGCGCCCGGGCAGGTCCAGTCTCCCCTTCTCCTCGATCAAGCCCTTTTGCACCAAACCGGAGATGGGACCGGAGCAATCCACGCCGCGCACCTGCTCCACAAAGGAGCGTGTCACCGCTTTATTATACGCCACAATAGCCAAAACTTCAAATGCGGCCGGGCTGAGAGGCGTATTTTTTTTGATCTCCAGTAGGGCACGCACACCGTCCGCATAGGCTTCTCTGGTGCAGATTTGGTACTTGCCATCTACGCGGATCAGCCGCAGTCCGCTGCCGCTCTCGTCGTATTTGGCCTCCAAATATCCAAGCATTTTGATTACATTTTCAATATCCAATTTTAGCACATCAGCCAGCTTTTCCGGCTCCACCGGATCTCCGGCGGCAAAAAGCATGGCCTCTAACTGGGCAATGGTGTTGTTCTTCTCACTCAACGGTATTTACCTCGTTTATGATTTGCACATCCGGGTCCTCCATGGTCCCGTCAATGGTGATCTTCTTGGTTTTAGCCAGTTCCAGCACCGCTAAAAAGGTAGCGACTATATCGCTGCGGGTTTGGGCGTCCTGAAAAAGGGACAAAAAGCGCACTTTCTTGCCGTTCCACAGCTTGCGCAGTACCGTCTGTACCTTAGACGCCACATTCACAAACTTGCGCGCCACAATCACCTTGAAGCTGTCCAACGGTGGCGGCAGCTTGCGCTGGGCGCGCCCGGCAGCGTTGATATACGCCTGCAAAAGCTCCTCCCCTTCGTGGAATCGCTCGTAGGCATAGTTTACATATCCCTCCTGAGGTGTGCGCACATAGCGGTCAAAACCGTCTGTGTGGGCGCTCAGCTCCTTTGCCATTAATTTGCAGTCCCGGTATTCAATCAGTTCGCCGGTCAGCTCTTTTTTTAAGGTTTCTGCCTCCTCATGGCGGGGCAGTAGAGATACGGTCTTGATATAAATCAGGCGGGCAGCCATCTCCAGAAATTCACCTGCGATGTCAAAATCCTCCTCCTGCATTTTTCGCACATAATCCAAATATTGATTTACAAGCTCAATAATGGGAATGTCGTTAATATTCAGTTTGTGCTTAGAGATCAAGTGAAGGAGCAAATCCATCGGGCCCTCAAAAATCTCCAGTTTATAACTCGGTTGTTCCATATTACCTCAAAAAGATTAGCGCCGGGATAATGGAAATAAACTTCATCATCGCTGTACTTAAAGTGGAGATCACGCCGTCCAGCGCACCCACAAACAGTAGAATCATCAGTGCGATCATGATATATTGCTCATAGCGCATATATTTATTGTATGCCTTATAAGGCAGCACAGCCGCCAGCACCTTGGAACCGTCCAGAGGCGGAATGGGGATCAAATTAAAGACTGCCAGAGACACATTGATCCAGGCCGCAAAATAAAGAAAATACTCTACGGCACCCAAAAAGCCATCGGCGCCGGGTGCTTTGCTGTAAATAGCGATATAAATAAAATTGAAGATAAAGCCCATCAGCAGATTGGCAATGGGTCCGGCCAGGGACACCAGCGCCATACCGCTTTTGGGATGCTTAAAGCGATTGGGATTCACCGGCACCGGGCGAGCATAACCAATCCCAAAGAGAAAGATCATAATGGTGCCGATGGGGTTAAGATGTGCCAAAGGATTAAAGGTCAACCGGCCCTCGTCCTTGGCGGTGGTATCTCCCAACTTATATGCCACCCACCCGTGTGCCAACTCGTGCACAGGCAAACAGCAAAACACCACAAAGCAACTGGAAAGAATAGAAATCAGCGCCAGCAGGTACTCACCCTGGCGCAAATAAGAAAGAATAGAAAGCATAAGAGCACCCTTAAATTATAATGATAAGAATAGCATACCATTATCCCTACGCAATAGTCAAGAAAAATTACGCAACGGTGGCGATTAATATACGATCTTTGCCGTAAATGTCCTGCCTAACCTGCACATTTTTGCAGGTGGCAAACAGGTTTTGCACCGCCCTGCCCTGCTCGTCGCCGATCTCCAAAAGCAGCTGCGTGCCGCTGGCCAGTATTGGCACGATCTTTTCAGCAATCAGGCGGTAAAAGTCCAGTCCGTCCGTGCCGCCATCCAGTGCCATCATCGGTTCCTTTAGCACCTCCGGCTGCAAGGTGGGCAGCACAGCAGCAGGAATGTACGGCGGGTTGGATACCAGCACCTGCGGCTTGGGCAGCGCAGTCAAATCGCCGCTGATATCTGCCAGTACTGGGCGCACATTGGCAACAGGCATGGCGTTCTTTTGCAGATAAGCAAAGGCTTCTGTCGACTTTTCCACACAGTAAACACTGGCACCGGGACAGGCATTGGCAATACTGATCCCAATGCAGCCGCTGCCGGCGCAAAGGTCCCATACAACAGGCGCCGATCCGGCGGTTTTTACCTGTTCAATAGCCAACTGCGCCAGTTCTTCCGTCTCCGGCCGGGGGATCAGTACCCCGGGACCCACGGCAAATGTGCTGTCTAAAAAGTCCCACTCCCCCAGCACATATTGCAACGGCGTGCCGCTTTTCAGCTGCCACAGGCCGTCCGCCAACTTCTTTTGGCTCACCAGGTCGCCCAGGTGGCTATGGTAGTCCCGGTTGGCGATCTTTGCCAAATGACACACCAGGCACTTGGCCTTGAATTCTTCTTCATCTACGCCGTTGGCGCCTAAAAAATACACACTATAATTATAGGCTTCCTGAACCGTCACTTGATTTCATCATCCTCCGGGTTATCGGTGATTACAGCCTTGAGTGCGGCGATGCCCACCTCCATCATAGAGTCATCCGGCTCCCGAGTGGTCAGTCGCTGCATCCAAAGGCCCGGTGCACTGACAATCTTGACGAACAAATTATCGTGCTTACCGGCATAGCGGATAAATTCATAGCCAAGTCCCATTAAAATCGGCAAAAACACCAATTTCAGCAGCATCCACAGCACCCGCTGGGTAGCGATCACCGGAAAACACTTGGCTAAAATAGAATAAAAAATCACGCTGAAAATCAGCATTACAAAAATAAACGAAGTGCCGCACCGAGGATGGAAGCGGGTCATTTTCTTTACATTCTCCACCGTCAGATCCAGCCCGGACTCGTAACAGGCAATGCTTTTGTGCTCTGCACCGTGGTACATAAAAGTGCGGCGAATGTCTTTCATTCGGCTGACAAGCGCAATATACACAACAAAAATGATAATTTTCGTTACGCCCTCAATGGTACCTTGGGCCGGAGTCAGCGTGCCGTCAAAGTGTTTGTTTAGCACATTAAACAGCAATACCGGCAGATAGAAGAAGATCAAAAATGCCAGCGCAAAGCCCAGCACGGACGCTACACCGGTGAGCACTTTCATCAGTTTGTCGCCTAACTTGTCCGTCAGCCAGCGCTCAAACTTGCTCATTTCTTCCTCCTCCACTTCCTCCATACCGGAGACCTCAGCGGAGTACATCAGGGTCTTGTATCCGATCACCATAGATTCAAAAAAGTTCACGGCGCCGCGTACCAGCGGCCAACCCAGAAACTTATATTTCTCTCGCAGACGGTGGAATTCGTGGTATTCGGTTAATATATCGCCGTCCGGCTTGCGCACGGCAGTAGCCATACCTTTGGGGCCTTGCATCATAATGCCCTCAATCAGTGCCTGACCACCTACCGATGTTTTATGCGTTTTTTTCTCCTGCATTGGCGTTGTTTCCTCTCAATTCCATACTTTGATCCACTTCTCTGGTCTCTGCCGTTTGGGGCTGCTGAGCCAGGTCCTTTTTGCTGGGGGCACTGTTGATGGGCAGGTAAATGGTCACCAGCGTGCCGGTGCCCTCCTCGCTGTCGATCTCCAGGGTGCCGCCGTGCAGCTCCACCAGTTCATTGGTGACCGCCAGTCCGATCCCGGATCCACGCACGGACATATTTGCCTTATAGAATTTTTCTTTCACATGGGGCAGATTTTCCTTGGAAATGCCGCACCCCTGATCCGCAACGGCGATTTTTACATAATCCTGACCGCCTTTTTTGGCAAATTCCGCCTTTACAAATATCTTAGCAGGCGCTCTGGAATACTTTAAAGCGTTATCCAAAATGTTCATGAACACTTGCTTTAACCGGTTGGCGTCTGCATTGGCCGGAGCCGGCAGATCGGGAATGCTGTATTTTAACTCAATTCCTTCGCGCATGGCGCGCTCACGGAAGGTAAAAACGGTTTCGTCCAGCTCGGCAAAGATATCCGTAGGCGCCAGGCGCAGCTTCATGCGCCCGCTTTGCAGACGACTAAAGTCCAGCAGCTCCTCTACAAATCCCTCCAGTCGCCCGGACTCGTGGACGATCACTTGCAGTCCCTTGCGGGTGATCTCGTCCTCATTATCATTCTCTGCAAACGCCAGCGTTTCGCCCCAGCCTTTAATGGAAGTCAGCGGCGTGCGCAGCTCGTGAGAAATGGTAGAAATAAAGTCATTTTTCATTTTATCCGTTGCAGAAATATCCTCAGCCATTTGGTTGATGGAGTCCGCCAGATCGCCGATTTCATCATTATATTTCTTCTCAATACGAACGGAGTAGTCCCCTTGCGAGATCTTCTTAGTGGTTTGGTTGATCTCCTGCACCGGGATAATAATGGAACGGATAAAGAACAGGTTGGAGTACAAAATCACCGCAAAGATCAGCACCAACGCCAGGAAAATCAGTAGCACAATGGTGCCGATCTGACGGTCGATCATCTCCAAAGAACTGATGACCCGCACGGCGCCCATCGGCTCGCCGTCGCCGCTGTAAATAATGCGTGTGACTGCCATGCATTTTTCGCCGTTATCGGTAATGTGCCCTACATATCGTGCACGCCCTGTATCACCGGCCAGGGCCTCCTCATAGTCCGGCATACGCACCTTTTCTACCGCAAAACCGCTGGAGGAGGTCACTACGCCGCCGGCATTGTTAATGATCCAAATGGTGGTCTTGTCCCGGTAGCTAAAGCTGTCAATAAAATCCGCAGCAGACGCCTCTAAGGAACTGCCGCCGTCCAGCCGGCCGGAAAAGTAATTGGTCGCCGTGGTGGACGCACCGGAATTTAAGATACTCTCAACTGCATTATAATAGTATGCGCGAATGGTAAAAGCGGAAACCACAAAAACGATCACAAAGAAAAGGGCAATCACGCCTAAAATATTGATCACCCACCGCTTTGTGATACCCTGCATCCGCAGTTCTTTCAGTCTCCCGGCTGTATGTAATTTTTTCAGCCATTTCTCTTCCATTGCGCCGTTTGTCCTCGTTGCTTAGTTATTTTTGGTGACCCACTTGTAACCCAGGCCCCAAATGGTGGTCAGGTATACCGGATTGGATGGATCATCCTCCACCTTCATGCGCAGACGGCGAATGTTCACATCCACAATCTTGTCATCACCAAAGTAATTGTTGCCCCATACGGTCTTAAGAATATCCGTGCGGGTCAGTGCAGCGTTGGGGTTCTTAAAGAAATATTCAATGATTTGGAACTCTACCTGAGTCAGCTCAATGTTGGAGCCGTTCTTAGACAGGGTGCGATTGCGTAGGTTGAGCTCAAACTCGTCCAGCACAACCGTGTCCCCAGTGGTGTCGTTCTTGCGAAAGCCCCGGGTCATCTCCACCCGGCGATAAACCGCATCTACCCGCGCCATCAGCTCACTGGGCGAAAAGGGCTTGGTCACATAATCATCGGCGCCGAACATCAACCCGGTGATTTTGTCCATCTCCTGTGTCTTGGCGCTGAGCATAATGATGCCCAAGTCTGAGGATTTGGCGCGTAGCTGCTTGCACACAGCCAAACCGTCCACCTCCGGCATCATAATGTCCAGGATCGCCACATCGAAGCCGCTTTCATCCTTTGCAAACTTTTCCAGCGCCACGGCGCCGTTCTCTGCCTGTTCCACAGTATAACCGCTGCGGGTCAGATTGATGACAATAAATTCGCGAATGGACTCCTCGTCCTCTGCAACCAGTACTTTCTTCATACATCCTCCTGTTAAAAGGTAATGATCCAGTCTTTCAGTGTGTCTGCGGTTACGGCAAAAGCCGCCGAATTGCCGCACTTTGCCAAATATACATAACCGCCCTCTCGCAAGAGTTCGGTATAATCCTTATAGTTGCCCGGGTTGGCGTCATACTGGGTTTGAAGCACCGGCAACACTTCAAAGGCAGTCTTTTTGTCCGTCTTGGACTTCACCGTCAATGTGTGGCTCTTGTCAGCATAGCTGACAGTTACGGACTTAAATTGCTTATCCGGCAGCACCATTTGATAGCCGTCCTCCTGTACCGCCAGAGAGTACCCGGTGTGAACCAGCACGGAGCTTTTGTATTTACACCAGTCTACGCCGCGCACCTGCGACGGCAGACCTTTCAATTTGGCGTCCGTAGGAATTTCCAGCAAACCGTCGCCGTTCATATCCACACAAGGCACCATCACATCCCGGCCGGTGTCCGCCGTCAGGCCTGTGTTGTAGCTGTAAAACGGGGAAACGATGGAGTCATAATAATCGCTCCAACAGATCAGCTCTGTGAGCATAGACGCCCCATCTGATTTTACCGCGTCCGCATACACCGCCGGCTTGCCGTCTGCCTTGCCCACCTGTAACTTGCGGTAGGCGCTCACATGCCCGTCCACGCGGGTCTCGCCTAACAGGGTCTGCTTGTCTCCTTTATAGGAGTACAGCGCCGCGCTGGCGGAAAGGGACTTCATTTGATCCGCCGAGAAGAACAGAACCTCCTGCACGCCGTCATTGTTCAGATCCGCAGGAATATAAGCACTATACTGCATCGGCTCGGCCAAAGCCGTCAATTTCGATTCCTGGCCCGAACCGGTCATTTTGTACACAGACATCAGGTGGCTGGTAGAGTAGCTGATCATATTCCAAGAAATCAGAAATTCCGTTTTGCCGTCGCCGTTCACATCACAGAAATCCACGCTGTACACATCCGTGCCTTCGCCTTGAATATTGGCAATTACCTGCCAATTCTCCCCGCTTTGCTCCAACACGGCCATATCAATCTTGCCAAGTGCGTCATTGGGCTCATAAAATGCCAGAGCCTCCTTTTGACCGTCATCGTCAAAGTCATAGAAAATATAAGAAGTGGTATATTTACCCGCCGCGGGGATCTTTACAGAATAGCCGCCCTTACAATAGGCGTCCATAGCACTTTGGACGCTGGCGTCCGCCCCGGCAGGCGCCACCGGCGAAATAAGATCATCTATGGAAGACGCCAAATGAAATCCGCCGCAACCGGAAAACAGCAAAGCAATGCACAAAATCGGAATTAAAATTTTAATCGCTTTCACCGTGCTGCCCTCCCGGCTTCTGATTTACTGGCCTATATGCGCCGCCGCATATCTTACCGAACTATTATAGCAGAACTTGGTTACAAAATAAATACCAAAATATCAAAAAAATGACAAAACCGTGACATGAAAGCAACGAACCGCCTGCCCGGTTTATGATCTGACTTTTCACGCCTGAACTAACGATCTTTGCATTCCCTTCTTTCCAAATTCCCCGCCTTATCCTTGAATAATTGACACGGAATCAGTTAAAAATATTCTATTTACCTCATTCGGCGGATAAAATATCACAATTTGCAATATTTATATGGGAGATTTTGTCGAAACCATTGACAATTATTCACATTCTTACTACTATACAAGATGAGATTTTGTTTTATATTAATTCAAATGAAAGGATCGAGAAGAAATGGAATTGATCAACACGAAAGATCTGTACGAAAATGACGCATTTGTCATTATTGAGGCAGAATTTGAGGACAGCGAAACCAAAAAGCGAATGCAGGAAATTTCGCTGGGACTTAAAAACAACCAAGGGGATATTACAAAAATTCGTACCATTCACCGCAAGCAATTTTAATCGAAAAGGACCCGCGGCAGTCAAACGGCTGTCACCGGGTCCTTTTCTTATTCCTGATTGTACCGCGTTATTTTCACTTTCAATCCGCAGCGTTATGCGGCAAGGAACGGCAAGCCTTTTCCAGTGGCGGGAAGTCCACAGGCGTGCCGGTAAAGGCCCGGTCCGTAATCTCCTTTTCCACATAAAATACGCCGTCGTATTCCGCAACAATCACAAATTCCGTTCCACAGATCGGTGCGTGATCATAGGCAAAGTACAGTGTGTACCACCCACTGTTGGTATTTTTCTGAAAAGTCTTTGCCGCCGGGTCTTCTTCCTTTTTGGCAATGGGATTCACATCATCTATATTGGAGCGTTCCTCGTTCTTCGCCTCTTGTGCGCGATATTTTTCCTCCTTTAACGCGGCGCAGTAAGCCACAGCCTCCGGGTCATTGATAAATTGTTTTCTACTTTCTCCGCCACTTGGGCTTACCAGAACGGAAGTGATTTGATTTTGGCTCATTTGATCCACGCGCCGAGCGGAAAGCCGCGTGTACAGAATGTGATCCCGAAAGGCGGTACTGTACAAATAGTCGCCGTTCGGGTCATTCTTCAGCGTGTAATAGGCGCGCGAAAGCACCGGCCGCGGCTTGTAGCTGACCCGATGATCGGTTATAAAATTGCAGTATTCACCGGTGAGACCGTCCATACGATAGTAGGTGCTGCCGTTGTATTCCACCCAGGTCACCGAGCCGCCTTGGCGGTGCTCCTTTACCTGATACCCGACAGCGTAGCACCAAATTGCCACACCTGCAACACAAACGGCCATCACAGCCATAAACACAATAAGCGATACTTTGCCGGTTTTGATTCTGGTTTTCATAGGCCCCTCCCATATCATCGGGATCTACAATTCAATATTTATCTCTATTTTCCTATATAATTTCAACATTGTGATACAGTTTGTGAAATATTTCCAATAAGTTATGTAAAATGTATTGACAATCTCGCTAAATATGTGTAAGATATACACAGAATGATTGCTTGAGCAGTCATTCGACACCTAAAAAGGGAAATGAAAAGGAAAGGGCGGCGTACCGTGCGCGTTTATTCTCTTAGAACGCGCGCTCTGTACACCCGACCCACACCGTAACGGTGCGGGGAAGAGCAGGTCGTAAGGCCTGCTCTTTACTTTTGCAGGATCAGCTTTTGCGTAACAAGGAACCGTCCCCTGTTCTAGAATCTACAGAACTAATTTCGAAATTAGAAATGCAAACAGCCAGAGTACACCTATTATAGATGAAAACATGAGAATGGTTTTAAATGTTTGCCGCCCCGTCTTTGCCGGAAAGAGATCTAAATAGGCAGCGAAAAGAATAATTAATATGGTTGATATACTGCCAAGTATTACCAGAATTATTTTTCCAACAATTTTTCCAATCATCTGTTATCACCTAATCAAGAATAAAATCATAGCTCCATTTGCAGAATTTTAAGCTAAATCTAATACCCGCTCTTCTTAAGCGGTTTCCATAAAACAGGGAACCGTTCTCCGTTCTACATTCCCTGTTTTACAACTTATTCCATGTATCCATAACCGCTGTGGCATCGGCAACGAATTTCTCCTTAGAATACTGAATTTTATAATTCTTGCCTTGCTGGATCTGACAAGTCGCGTAAATGTATGTATCATTCTTGCTTTGTAGTACTAAATTGTACGCCATTACGTTGTCATCCTCACCCTCCGGCTGACCGTAATATAACATATACGCACCGATTTTCTCTTGATTACTTAATGTAAAGTCATCATCAGAGCAATCACAAATTTTATTCTGCACAAACCCCACATTGCTCTTTGCATAATAGCAATAAAGCGAAATGCTACTATCTTTCATGTTATCCGGTGTGTATTCAACAGAAACATTTCCTAACCTACCAAAACGATTTTGCTCTAAAACCACATCAGAAACATGGTTCGGTAAATCAACTCCATTGTCATTTAAGCCCTCTTCTTCACCTAAGGCAGTCGGTTCTTGCTTTTCCAATTCATCACATACGGCTGTAATGGTTAGCGGTGAGGCGAGCGTTTTCTCCGATTCTGTAGTCAAAAATGAAATGGTAAAAGGTAACGGAAAAATAAAGAGAAACACAATAGGAAGTATAATTCTTACAGTTGAAACCAGGTAATGCTCATTCCCTACTTGCTTTTGACGAATTGCAGCAGCCAAAAAGACCACAAGAATGAAAACATACACAAGACAAATAATGACTAATCCGATGATTATTCCGAATTGAGCAAGATCAAAATTGAATGCAGAAACAAGCGGTGTGTTTATGGGCATAATTTGCGCGTACCAAATAACTGCACCCAAAACAGCGAGTGTCAATATCAGCTGAATACTATAGCTTATAATATATTTGTTCTCTTTCATAGCTTTTTCACCGTTCCCTGTCTTACTGTTCTATTCAGTAGCAAAAACATAAATGAAGAAACACAGCAAGGTGGAAACGACCAGCATAACAGAGTAAATAATTACTAAACATTTACGCGCCTTTTCCCATTTTGGCAACGAACTTTTCTTCGTTTTCTCGCCGTGTGCGAATCCATTTGCAGTTAAGAACAGTAAGTACACTAATAAATTTAGAACTGAAATCACCGATACGAATATAGCGGCACGAACATTTTTATCAAAGTTACCTTTTATAATGATCAGTAGCATTATGAATAGAGTAAAATATGCGCGTTGGAAATGATTGATTTCTATCCAACGATCACTTGTATCGTTCTTTTTCCTAACAAAATGTGTATACAGCAGCAAAATAATCCAGCCAACGATCAAACCGCAAAATGGGAAAATAGAGAAAAACGCTACCATCATGAATTAAATATCCTCCTAAGAGAAACATTCAAAAACTTCTTAAAACAGGGGACGGTTCCCTGTTCTATAAATTACATACACTTTTCTCATATTTCTCATACGCCCTATCTCACAGATAGCAAAACAAATACAGAGTATGCGGTTCTATTTTAACAGATAAATGGTATTCTGTAAAGTGAATTCAAAAGAGCAGAAAAAAGGCCCCTCGCATCTTGCGAAGAGCCTTTTGTGCCGATAGCGGGGATCGAACCGGGTAATACAGAGAACCGTCCCCTGTTCTATAAATATAAAATTGTGCGTATAACCCTGCTTTGTAAATGATTGAGAAAGGGTGGTATACATTTTGGTATACATTTTATCGTAAAGTAGGGTAAAATAGCGTAAAACTCGCACAAAAGTGTTCATTGGAAAAGGGCATAAAGAATCCCCTAAAACAGCCGAAAATCGGCGATTTTAAGGGAAATTTACTGGTGATCCATCGGAGATTCGAACTCCGGACACCTTGATTAAAAGTCAAGTGCTC
>OMBN01000663.1_pt1 | contig 19454 bp, 18 predicted proteins | sample 1644891 | NCBI WGS metagenome assembly OMBN01 (sample SAMEA103958144, study PRJEB25191) | human gut metagenome | reverse complement strand
TGACGGAAGAACAGCGGGAGACTCTGAACGACGACGAAAGCATCCTGTTGGATTCGCCGATTCCGGATGCGGAACTGGATACACTGGAAAGCTGCATCCGGCTCTGTGGTGAGGGCATCGACATCCTTGATGCCCGGTGCCTTTATGCTGTCGCCTGCAACAAGCACACACGGGACATGTATGAAGCCAATATCGGGGCCGTACTGAGACATCTGCTCGATTCCCGCCATCATCCCGGAAAGGAGGACTTTGCCTGATGCTGACGATTGAAAAGTACAAGGGCACCCGCTTCTGGGCCGTCTTCCGCGACGGAGAGCTGTTGGCCGTGACCGTGTACAAACGTGGAGCCGAGGCGATCGTCAGGACACTGGAGGGCACGGGCTGATGCTCGCCTCCATTCAGCAGCTCTTCTTCATCATGAAGGAGAGTTGTTTTTTATCTGCCATATGAAGATTCCGGATTTACGATTCCGGATTTGCTTCTCTATGAAGCAGAGTAGGACTGGAATATGACAAATTCCGATGGTTCCCCCGAACTGCGAACCATTCCCACAAGGACGGTGTACCCGTCCTTGCCATACGCCGTCGCTTCGCTTCCGGCGTATGGCAGGAATGCTCCTCAGTTCGGGAATATCATCAGTACCTGCCAGCGCGTGTCCTCAACGATTTCATCAAAGACCAGGCATCCGCAGCCCAGCTCTCCTCATCCGCAGGCATCCCGTACACGGACGCCCTGCGCCAGGTAAACTACCAGACCCAACAGCAGCGCGAAGCAGAGGAAGCCCAGAAGAAGCAACAACTCGCCCGGCAAAGCAGCTCACAGCTCCTCCTCGACGAGATGAACAAATACGCCCGGGCAAAGCTCGGCGAGGTCCCGCGCAGCGAGATGCCCCAGGTCTGCGCCTGTGACGCAGAAGAGAGCGACGACATCCCGACCAGCAAGCTGGAGTTCGTTTCCCCGGACAAGCTCAAGAAGACCCAGGAGAAGATCAACAAGACGAAAGCTCAAGGCATCGTCAACGACTGGACCAACGCAGGCAAGGAACCCGTTCTCATCTCCCGGGACAACTGGATTCTGGACGGCCACCACAGGGTTGAGGCCGCCAGGAGCCTGGGCAAGCTGGTTCGCGTTGTCAGAGTCGACCTGCCCGAGCGCAAGGCTCTGACCAAGCTACAAGAACTTGAAGAAGAAATAGATTCGTAATCTGAGTATTGCGTTCTTTTTAACTCGAAAGTAAACTTATGACCATGAGCGAGAAAGAAGAAGAGACGGTAAAGTCGAAATCCGATGTAGCCTACGACTACTACAAGTCAAGGTTCGAGGCAGAGAATGAAATCAAGGAAGGGTTTTACCAGAAGACGAGCTTCTTGATTATCGCTATGACTCTGGTAGCATCGTTTGCCTTTTATTTTCTGAGAGCCTACTTCATATGGGATCTCTGGGGGCTTACCTGCTGTGCTCTTGTGGCCGCCGGAGCTGTTTTGTTTATCAAGGCTTTTTGGCATGTCTACAAGATGACATACGAGTGTAAGATGAAGACCATGCCTGATGCCATGAAAATCAGAGACTACGAGAAAAGCATTTCTTCGGAGGATTTTGATAAGTATTTGATTGATAAGATGGCCGAAGCCACATCACTCAATGCAGAGACTAATATCAGAAGGGGACAACATTTCTACAAAGCGGAGATGTCTTTGCTGTTTTCGTTTGTGTTCTTTGCTGCGTTTGCTATTGTCGGCTTCTCTATGAGTTCAGACGAAAAAGACAAACCGACTACACCGCAACCGCCACCTGATGGGCAAATTATAAAGACCGGCAGCAACGGTCGATAGTTCCGTTAGCCCCCTGTTACGAGAGTGCTTGTGCAGGGGGCTTTTTATGTCTTTCGTTATCTCTTTCTTGCTATTTTCGTAACGATAGCATTACATGTGAAATATCGCTCTTGCGAGCGTCATATACACTTGAGGAATTATTAACTTTCTCAAATTATTATGGTCAAACCTAACACTCAAAAATCGCACACATACAAGGCATTGCTCAACGTCCGTTCATTGACGGATGGACATAAGCGACGCATTGCATTCGTACTCAAGACAAACTGGTCCGTAGCCATTACAAATAAGGAATTGGCTGCAGCAAAGGCATCCGGGAAGATGCCATACGAAGACGACGTTAACACGTTCGAGAGCGAAATAGCGCGGTTCTTCTCCGACGAGCCCTGGGAGATGCTCAAGTGCTCTTACGTGCATACCGCAGAACAAGCTAAAGAAGCTGACAAACTGATAGGACAAGGAAGAGTATGCAGCACTATTCTGACTGTGTCCGAGCATCCAGTGTAATTGTCAGCAAATAAGAAATAAGAAAGGAGTACCTTTATTATGAAAGACAAACCAATCAAACAACCGTGGCCCCGGAGTGCAAAGATTACTGTGTGGGTTCTAAGCCTGATATTGGTTCCGGCATTGTTTTACGCCGTTATCGTAGACCCTAATCCATGCAGACACCAGCCAGTTGCTTACCGATCACCATATATGACCTGTCGTCCTTTGCTCGTTCAGTTCGTATATAAACTCAAAGACCAAAGGACCAAACACCCGGAGGATTTTCCCTCTCCGCAAACAGGAAATGAAAAACTTATCAAAGAGATTCTGGATGCGGAAGATCCTGATGAGTATCTGCAATCACTTGGTTACGATTGAATCATCCAACAGCCTGCTGTAGAGCCATCTACAGCAGGCTGTTGCTTTTCTTTTATCTGGCTCGTAAAATATTGCTCATGCGATCTTCTTACTGGCGACAACTCACTAAAGGGGCTTCGACAATTCATGGGGCCGGGTACGACAAGTTCATGTCTACGTTCCCGTGGCAGAGGGATGTGAAGCCTTCAGCTATTCCATCGAATCCGTACCGTGGACCTAACGGAGAGTTTAGGAATGTACTGACTGCTGATGAGGCATTTAAGACGCCAAAGCCCTCCAGGCCATATATGGTGATCGGCAAGGACAAGAACGGACAACCCTATTATGATGGTAAGGCTACCTTGGAGAATGTATTTAAGAATACACCCCAAATGATGCAGCCGGCGCTTGAACAAGCGGCCAAGGCGAGGGCACAGCAAGCAAATCCCAGCCTATCCAATTACACGGGAGAAACACTTAATCACCCGGTCATACTGAATCCTGATGGGATAGATCGAAGCAATTGGAGACAAAAGCTATGGAGACCTTTGGGGGCTAACGATATGCCTGACATGCCGGCCGCTGATCCTCGAAGGAGTGTTCCTATTGTTGTTTCTCGTACAGTTGGCAGGGAAAATTATAAACCAGGAGAAGATAGGATTTATGCTGATAGACTTCCTGATTACTCGCCGTTCCCGAGGCCAGGCGTTCAAATAAATCCTCCTATGGATAGAGTGCGAGGAGGCGACGTCGGAGTAAATTACGAGTCGGATCGCAACAGGGCACTTTATTCAGGAGGTGCTGCGACATGGCCCAGACCTGGATCAGAGTACCCAGCAAATGTTCTTTTTGAGGAGGGGATTCACGCATCAACTCCTACTTCGTTTTACAATAATCTACCAAAGCCAACCAGCCCGGACCAGTTTGGCCCGACCAACAAGCTTCCAGGAGAACCAACAGATAAGGACCTGGATTCTCAGCGTGGCTACACTCCCACAGTTCCCGGTATGAGGGGATCATATGATCAGCTTCCGGCAGAAATGGTAAAATCTCTAACGATGGCTCAACGCGATGCAACTGCTACATACAATTATCGTCTGCAAGAACCGGAGGATTTGGAGAAGTATTACCGAATGCTAGGTGTATTTGGCCCAGAGGACAAGTGGAAGAAGCTGCAACAATATGTGCCTCCTCAACAGGCAGATTCAATGGGACAGGTTCGAGAACAGTCCAAACTTCAGCGAGAACAGGACTACCAGAGGGATCTTGATGATTATCGTGAAAACAAGCTGCATGAATTTCCCGTTCCTGTTGAGGAAAGAGAGTTAGAGGCTCCTCGCGGTATGATGAAATTTCTCAAAGATACGAATGCGTTACGACAAGTAGTGAAGCAAGGCCCCTCCGTCAGGCCTCCTCTTCTCCAGCAACCCGCCCAAGCGCCACAGCAGCCCCCACAGCAGGCTCCCGAAGTCCCGGCGCTCGCCAAACAGGCCAGGGTTGCTTCCACTCTCAACTCAGCGTACAATAGCCTCATGAACCAGGCACGTATGAGGAAGATCGCCGCAACCCTGCAAAAGGCGACGGACGGGCTGAAACTCTCTGCCCGGCCTGCAGGCCAGCGCATCCAGCCTGCCCGGGTCATGAGTACGCCGACCTCTGCAGAGGTGATTGAGCAGAAGCGTGAGAGTGAGGGGGACGCCCAGGCCAAGCAGGCCAAGCAGGCTTCCCGGGTAGCGGGGAGGAGCTTGTTTATGAGGCTTACAGGACAGGTGTGAGGCCCAAAACTTTCTTGGCTGGCAAGGGGAAAACGTGAATGAGTTCTGTCATAATTGTTGACGGAAACGGGAAAAAATGAGAGTATGGCATCGTCAGCAACACTCAGGCCCAAGTAGTCCGGTTGATTTTACAAATAGGGTTCGCAACAAGCGTTCACTAGCCGCCGAAAGGGGTTGTTGACATAATAATTTTTAATGGCCGAGGGGTTAATTCTCCTCGGCCATATTTTTACAACCATGCACAATAAACGGTACGCAATTTTGATAGATGGAGGGTATCTCAAGGAGATACTGAAGAAATCTCTTGGACAATGGCCCAAAGCAAAGGATATTCGTGATGTCGCAGACAAGATACAAAAAGATCCTCTGTTGAAAGATATAAAGGAGTTATTACGTGTCTATTACTATGATGCTCCTCCCTTATCCAAGGAAGTGAAAAATCCTTTGGATGGGACAAAGACGAATTATTCCAAACTTCCCGGATATAAAGCAGGGAAAAAATATCTGGATAGCTTATGTTCTTATCCTGACTTTGCTGTTCGACAGGGAGTGTTGCAACAGCATAACTGGGTACTGAAAGATTTCAGTAAGGCGACAGGGGGAACAATGTCTGTGACGGCTGCGGACATCAAGCCTGAGATCAAACAGAAAGGCGTCGACCTCAGGATCGGATTGGATGTGGCAACTATGGCCATTCGAGGGACGGTCGATACAATTGTTATGGTAACCGGGGATACAGATTTGATGCCGGCATTGAAACTGGCAAGAAAGGAAGGACTTCGGGTTTATATGGTACAGGTAGGCTCAGCAAACTTGCATTCGGAATTGATCTGTCATTCCGATAATATTATTCAAGTGTGAAAAAACGTTCTCACGTTTAGCTACAAGCTCTCGTGTACCGGGGTGTTGCTTTTCTTTTAACTGCCTCGTAAAATATCGGCATGCCCACAGATCCCAACATCCCCCTCATCCTGATGCGGAATCTTCCCGTATCGACTGCCACAGTAACGGCAGACTACACGTTTGTTGCCGTAGCCGGGAACAGGAACACGGTGCGGGTGCCGTGGAGCACGCTATCGGCCGGGTTCATCACAGTTTCCCCGGCGATACCTGCCGGGCCAACTTCCGAAGGAACAGAGGGGCAGCTTGCATGGGACAGCACCGGTGTATACACATACACAAATGGCGCATGGGGCAAGTCACCCAGGGTTGGAGTTGATTGGGGTGACCTGACCAACGATGCCCGGTTCCTTTTGGTTAACAAAGTCATGTCATTAACAGACGTTGAGCTGGCAAATGTGCTGAAGACTCTTGGGATAGGTTTCGCAACGAAAGAGAAGGCCGGACTCGTCAAGCTTGCTACTACGATGGATGAGAACCTAGGCAACGTCCCTACAACTGCACAGGTGGTTGACTACGTGACCGAGCAGCTCAAGGAAATTGAGATTGGCGGCGGGGGAGGAGACAAGATCTCTGCCTACCAGGGTGGAGTTGACATTAAAGGCCCTAATGGAGAGCTTATTCTTACATACGACGCTACGGAAAGGATTTTGCATGGTCTCCATCATGTATCGAAGTATCATTCATGGGACCTGGGTCGATGTATGCGTTTGGGCAGACGTTCCTCTTCAAGCGTTCTACCCACGGGATCGTTGTTGGCGTCGACGAGATTCCGGAGACTGTCCGTCAGGCCCAGCACAAACAGGACGGCGGCATAGTTCCCCATAGATACACTGGGGTCGCCTTTTTCAAGCCGTCCCAGAGTTGCCCGAGAGATGAAAGCACGTTCCGCCATAAGAGTCGTAGGAATACGCCTCCTTCTGCGGGCATCCCGGATATCTGCCCCCAGCTTCCTGAGAGCGGCTTTGACTGGCCCCGGCAATGGGAATGTACTTTTCATGAGTCTAATATGAATCATATAATAGACAAAAACAAGAAATATGGTTTATATATGAAGCATAGTTATTGCTTCTAGAGTTTCAAGAGGGTAAGACGATGGCGTTTGTGCATTCAACCCATTCCAGGTGCAGCGAGTCGCCTCTCCATCGGTTCAACCGGCTTCTCCTTGCTCCTTACACCACATAGTCACAGCCTTCGCTCCGCTCGACTGTGACTATGTGATTCGTATCATAGCATTGAACCATTGAGGCGTATTCTCGCTGCTTGCCCAAGGAAGGCTGTGCCTTCCTTGGCGTGTACTCTTTGTCCTTAGTCTCAGGATTAAAAGAAAGGGTAGAATGTTTTTGATTTAGCTAAGAAGTTCTTTTTATCGACGTGACGACGTAATAATTTTTTGGCATTCTCCGACAGATTGTCGGCGTGAAGATCACAGCCAGAGATGATCCATTTGATAATTTCCTGTACAGCTTCTTTATATTTTTCTCTGGGCTCAATTTGCCACATCCATGCTATGAATCCACTAGGGTCTTCTTGTGGATCCTTAAATTCAAAAGGATGGATACTTTTTATTACCTTGTTCAAGGCTTGATGTGCCGACCTCATCGCCAGAAAGACTCTTTCCATTAGCATCTCAAAAACAGGTGAATAGACATATGTTGCCATAGAATATCCGTCTATCTTGTATGCCTTGAATCCAGTGTTCCCTTTTTGTCGCAGCTCGGCACGGATCATGTTCAAGCTTTCTGCATAAATAGATAGCTCCACTCCTCTTTTGCAGTAGACGATAACCCCATTTCGGGGTTCGTCAGTAGCATTGTCTTTCCCGTAGTTTCTGGGGATAACTTTTTTCGCAGTTGACTTAAACGCTTTACGTAAGGAGGAAATAAAGCAGGGTGCATCATTGCAAGGAAATGCCCAGTCTGTCTCAACGAGTTTGATATCACCTTTTGACAAAGCTCTCTCCCAAGGCAAATAGCCATTACACACAAATTCCTTCATACGAGTTTCATTAACAGCGTTAATCAATGATTCGTAGGCAATTTGCAACACTCCAGCGCATGCATTCTTCATCCCTTTGATAAAGCTATCCTGACTCATGTCTTCGGGTATGATGTTGTCCTTATCGGATTCTATATCCGGATTCCTGTAGAACGAGCGCATGGCTCCCTCTGGAGTATTTCCCCATTCTGTCGAGAGTCCCGGGTGGTGATATAGCGCTCTTTGCGGGTTACAGAATATATTGACTGTCCACTTCAGCTCGCAGTGTATAACAACTCCGTCCTTGTCCAAATATTCATATAGGTGTAGATAGTGATTTTGATCGAAGCTTTTTTCATCTTTCGCAGGGAGATGAAGCTGTTTAGGTAATTCCCCCGGTTTTGTTGGTTCCGTCAAGGATCCTGGGGAAATATGGGAAAATACACCCGGGAATCGTCCTGTACAGTAATGGGGCTGATAATCCTTTCTTGGATGTACCTTGTAACCAATTTTCCTGATACGCGTCTCGCCAAAACGTGGTTTTGGCGATGCTTCTTCTTTTTCCTTAATGTCGGAGTATCCTCCGTATATTAGGCCCCTTGGATAGGGAGTATTTTCCTCCCAGTTTGTACAACTGGTCAATGTTTCGATCAGATTCTTTAGGATGAACTGTTTATCTTGATTTGTCGAAAATACAGAATCGAGTTGCAACGTGTAAGTAGCAGAGAAAACCATCTTGTCCACCGTTATTCTGGGAAGTGAGGTCATACCGTTTAATGTAAATGGGGTTTTAGCTAATTCTCGAACGGTTCGTTCATGAGGAAGAACGACTGCGGATGATTTTTGGTGTAGATTACCTACAGTAATATCTATAGAGGGGGTAATAGTCATTGTTGCTTGTGAACTCGGAGCAGGCCTCGAAGGTAAAAATGGTGCCTTCAAGTGCTCCACGTTCCTGAAGGGTTGGTAAAATTAATATATGGAAGTTTCTGTTGAACTTCCCCTTTCAAGTGTTTATGAGACGCTGAGAGTCTCCCTCCCGGTTATTACCGGGGAACCTACCTTCGTGGTGAAAGCGGGTCAATTATCCTATGAAGTATTATGAGAAATGCCCCTGTGGTTGCAACCCAGCGAACTCGCTGGGGTTGGAACTCAAGAGAGGGATATGAGGAGCTAGACCACCCTTTCTTGTACGTCCCGGGATCATGGAGACCCCCATATGGAAGCTTTATAGCTTCGACGATGTCCCACGCTCAATGACGAGTGGCGGACAACAAAAGTCAATTACAACATCAAGGCAAAGAGGTCAATAAAAACAACAAGTCAATGCTCTGTATCCTCCGGCAGAACATTGAACCATGCCTCGCCCTCGGCTACTCGTACGCCTTCCCGGTAGTGCTTTTCTGTCATGTTGGTGCCTGCGTGCCCCAGCCACATGAATACCCTGGGAATGTCGTGTGTCTTGGCAGAAAGTAGGAAACTAATGTATGATACAAGGTTCTATTGCAGACCGACCACGGAGAAAAGGGCTATGATCATTGTATTGTAGAGAGAAATAAATTAGTGTAGATTCGCATCTGGGATCAAAATTTATTTCCCACTGTCTTACAATGGTTTCTGACAGTAATAATGTCCCCTGAATGTCCCCTAGTTCGTCAAAAAATAAGATTTTTAACCTCTCTCCCCCAGAAACAAGTAACCCCTTTCAAGCTATTAACTTAAAAGGAGTTATATGGTGCGCCCGAAAGGACTCGAACCTTCACAGAGTTGCCTCCACTAGAACCTGAATCTAGCGCGTCTACCAATTCCGCCACGAGCGCACATGGTTTGGTAAGAACGGGGCTTATTATGCACGGCGGCGGCGGATTGGCAACTATTTTCCTTCACATGAAAAAAATTTTTCCCAAAGGCGCCTTCCTGCCTCCAGCCGGGGCCGCCTGGAAACGATATAAGGGCTTCTCAAATCTTTCCGTATGCAGTAGTCTCCCCCCAGCATCAGAGGCATCACCATTGCAGGCTTGTGAATGAGACGAATGAAAAACCGCTATTGAACCGTTTTGAGGTCATGGAAATGGGGTTCGGCCTGTGCACACTGGCCGCATTGATGTGGCTGCTGTGGTGGAACGGCTTCGGGGAAATTCATGAAGACCAGCTTTCCCTGCGCTATTTCCGCGAAATTCTCTCCTTCCTGGTGCTGGGCCAGCTCACGGGCGTCATCGGCATTTTGCGGGAAAAATGGCTTGCCAGGGCCATCCGCAACCCCCGGTGGGTAGAACTGGGGCTGGGGCTGGTGATTCTGGTCATGCTGGCAGGCGACTTTTTCCATTCCACCTTTATCTCCAAAATAGAGCTTCAGAACATTTTCCGCGCGCTCTGCCTCTGCTACGGAGCCGCCCCTCTGCTGAACCTCAAGGAATATTTTTTCCGCATCGCCCGCCGGAACAGGGGCTTCCACCTCCCGCGCATTCGTCCCGCCCTTCTTTTCCTGCTTACCCTGATTGCCTTCATTGCGCTGGGAGGAACTCTTCTCATGTCGCCGGGAGCTACCAAGGACGGCATCGTCCTTTCCGCCACGGACGCCTATTTCATCAGCACCAGCGCCGTCTGCGTCACGGGGCTGGTCCCCCTGAATGTTCATGAACACTTCACCAATTACGGACAGACCATTTTGCTGGTGCTTTTCCAAGTGGGAGCTTTCGGCATCATGACGTTCACTTATTTCGTCTCCCTGATGGTTGGCCAGGGGTTGAGCCTGCGTTCCAAGGTAACCATCAGCAACCTGCTGGATGAAGAAGGCATTGCCCAGGTAGACCGGTTCATCAAGAATATTATTGCCGTCACGTTCGGAGTGGAAGCGCTGGGCGCCATAGGCCTCTATTTTTCCTGGAGACATGTTCCGGGGCTGGAGGGAGACACGCTCTGGTGGTACGCCGTCTTCCATTCCGTTTCCGGTTTCTGCAATGCGGGATTCAGCCTGTTTGCGGATAACCTGGCCACACCGGGCGTAGCCTACAATATGGGCGGCCAGATTACCATCATGGTCATGGTGCTTTGCGGCAGCCTGGGATTCGCCATGTATCTGGAAATCGTCCGCCGGGCCAGAGTCGCACTGGGCTGGGATGCCCGGAACACCGTCAGCCGCCACTGGTCCACATACAGCTGGCTGGTCGTACGCATGACCGCCGCTCTGGTGCTTGGCGGCGGGCTGATCCTGTTCCTGATTAAAATAATTGACGGCAGCCTGTTTACGTCTGCCGATCCGTGGTACTGGATTTTGTGGGAGAGCCTGTTCAATGCAACGGCCCGCACAGCAGGATTCAACATTTCGAACATGGCGCTCAACAGCGCTCCATACGCCCTGTTTCTGGGAGCTCTCATGTTCATCGGAGGCAATCCCGGTTCCACCACGGGAGGAGTCCATACCACCGCATTTGCCGTTTCCTGCGGGGAGGTGGCGCGCATTTTACAGGGCAAGAAAGACGTGGTCATGCACAAGCGCCGGATTGCCCGCAATGTGGTGGAACGGGCCGTCATCACCGTCATCCTGGCCGGAGCCTGGGTAGGTATGATGACTACGGTCATGTGTTTTGCAGAACCGCGGTTGAGTCTGGAACGCCTGTTTTTCGAGGTAGTCAGCTCTTTCGCCACGGTAGGCTTTTCATGGAACGTCACTCCGGAACTCAGTGATGCCGGCAAATGGATCATCGTGTTCAACATGATTGTGGGCCGTGTGGGCATGGTGGCTTTCGTGCTGGCCTTCATGAAACAACCAACCAAATCCCCCCTGCGGTATCCGGAAACCAGACTGCCGCTCAGCTGACCCGGGGCATTACCCCCATTTTCATGACATGTGCGGAAGCAAACGCATTTCTTTCTTGCAAGAAAACATTTTAATTCAAAAATATTTGGCCTTTAGCGCCTGCCCTTGGCGGACCATGCCCGCAGGCTGCCCCCGCTATGAATAATCCTTCTTTTACTTCCTATCAAAAGATATGGCTCATGTCATACCCCCTCATGATCAGCCTGATCATTGAGCATATGATCGGCCTGACGGATGCCGTCTTCCTGGGGCGCGTGGGGGACGTGGCGCTGGGAGCATGCGCTCTGGGCGGCGTGTATTACATGGCCATGTTCATGCTGGCATTCGGCTTCGGCTTTGGCGCACAAATCATCATTGCGCGCCGCAACGGGGAACGCCGTTACAACAGGATTGCCCCCACCATGGTTCAGGGCTGTTATTTCATGCTGGTCCTGGCGGTAGCCCTTTTCGCCGCATCCCAATATTTTTCCCCCATCATCCTGCGGGACATCATTGAATCCCCACAGGTGTACGGGGCCACGGTGGATTACCTGCACTGGCGCACCTACGGTATTTTTTTCTCTTTCCTCTGCGTCATGTTCCGAGCCTATTACGTGGGGATTACCCAGACGAAGATTCTGACGGTCAATTCCATTGTCATGCTCCTGAGCAATGTCGCGTTAAATTACTGCCTCATTTTCGGGAAAGGCGGCTTTCCCGCCGCGGGCATAGCAGGGGCGGCCATTGCCTCCAGCGTATCGGAAGCAGTCTCCCTTCTCTTTTTCATCATCTACACAAGCATGACGGCGGATAAACGGAAGTACGGCTTCCGCCGGGCATTCACACTCCGCCCCCATCTGCTGAAGGGAATGCTGTCCATTTCCGGATGGACCATGGTGCAATCTTTTATTTCCGTCTCCATCTGGTTTATTTTTTTCCTGGCGATTGAACATTTGGGGGAACGCCCGCTGGCCGTTACCAACATCGTCCGCAATATTTCCGCCCTGCTGATCATGGTGATCAGCGCTTTTGCCACCACGGCAGGAGCTCTCATCAGCAACCAGATTGGAGCGGGAGAACAGCGCTGCCTGTTCAAAACCTGCGGCATGACTCTCAAACTGACATACGCCATCCTGATCCCCCTGCTCATCATACTGTGCCTGTTTCCGGAGTCCGTCCTCCGTGCCTTCACGGATAGTCCGTCCCTGATTGCCGCCAGCGTCAATTCCGTGTATGTGATGGCTTCTTCCACACTGATCATGGCTCCGTCATTCATCCTGTTCAATGCCGTATCCGGCACAGGCAATACCAAGGCGGGATTCATCATGGAAATGATTTCCCTGGCCGTTTACACGGCCGTCATTTATTACGGCATCATCAGGCTCAAGCCGGATGTGGCTCTCTGCTGGTTTTCCGAACACGTTTACGGCGTTACTCTGATCTTCCTGGCATGGTGGTACCTCAAGAGCGGGAAATGGAGAGGCAAAAAGGTTTAGGAGGAACAAGAACGGGGAACGGCACGAAATAAAGTCCGCTTTCATCCAGGCGTCTCCAACGCTCTCCCATTCTCAAAAAGTGCCCTGGTTGAAGAAAAGGCTGCTTTTTGCCCTCAGGTGGCAAAGAGTGATGCATGCTGCTTCCCAATGCACCGGATAAAACACGGCCATTCAAACTCCGGAAAATAAACCCGGAGGATACAAAAATGCCCTGCGGCATCCGCCGCAGGGCAAAAACATCAACACAGACAGGAATTATTCTTCGCCGGAATCCTCTTCGGAATCCCGTTCCTCTTCCGGAGAAGAAGTTTTCTCCTGCTGCTGGAGAGCTGCTTTCTGGGCATGCTTGCGGCGCGCTTCCTCCATCATGAAGAATTCCGCACAGCGGAAAGCGCGGCGGGCCGCCTCACGTGCCGTCTGGTCGTCCATCAGGGCAAGGCCTTCTTCAGACACTTCCGCCAAGAACATTTTCCAGGCTCGGGAAGCCACCTTCTTACAATCCAACTGCTTGAGAGAAGCGGCATCCTGCATGGGCTGGCGGTCTTCGGAACCGCCGCCTTTCTTATTGCGGCGGCGACGCTTGCGCTTGTTAAAGGGCCCTTCGGAGGCGCCGCCCACTGTTTCCGGCTGGGCAAAAACATCTCCGCCATGCTGTTCATGGCGCTCCTGCTGTTCCGCATTGCGATTGGGGCGGAACGATTCCCGCTTGACCTTGACCGGAGCGGCAGCCTGGGGCTTCTGGGGAGCTTCGGGCATCATCTCCTTTTCCACGGGAGCGGAAGGAGCCGGGGCCTCGGAAGGGGCAACAACCGTTTCAGAGACAGGGGCCTTTTCATCAGCCGCCTTTTTGGCTGTTTTCGCGGTTTTTGTCTTCACCGCGGTTTTCGGGGCGGACTTGACCGTTTTGATTTTGGTTTTGGGTGCTTCTACGGAAGCGGCGTCAACAACAGCTTTTTTTTCAGCTGCGGCGGCCTTTTTGGTGGTAGAGGCCGTCTTTTTGGCCGTCGTCTTGCGAGCAGCCGTTTTTTTAGCTGCGGACGCTTCCGGAGCACCTGTTTCTAATGGTTTTTTTGCCATAAAATTTCAAGTGAAAGAAAGGATTATGAATCAATTCCGGAGATTGTCGAGATTTATCACGGAGCCTCATCCGGAAGAGCCGGGAGATCTTTCAACAGCGCCTTGTACTTTCCCGAATCAAAAGAGCGGCCCCCCACCACCATCGCATTAATAGTAATGGCCAGAGCCTGCGCCATCAGTTCCAGAGCTTCCTGTTCTCCCAGTTTTTCCCGCCCCGTCAGGCGTTCCAGACAGTTTTTGACATAAGCGGTGTCCGGCGACTCCAGCTGCTCCCGAACGGCAGGCACCAGCGTTTCAATCATTTCCTCCGGTATTTCCATGATAGTCCTTTTGTTGCTTTTATTTTACTATGGAACCAAATGAACGCGCATTTTTTCCGGGCAGACATTCTCTCCCGAATGGCATGCGGACGCGGCATTTTCCATTCCAGCCAAGGCTTTTATTGGAAATAACCGCCACCCGGCAAGTTCCTGCTTCCAGTCCATTTCAAGCGGAATATTTTCCGTTTCCCTCACATGGCTCCCATGCGGCTGCGAATGACGGATTGCAGTTCCGTTTCAAATTCCCTCAGGTCGTCTGCCGTAGGTTCTCCAAGCGTAGCGTCCCAGTTGATACGGCCGGTACGGTCAATATCCCATGCGCCCTGGGCGCCGCTCTTGAATAAAACCTTGCCGGCCATCAGGGCGTGGGGAGGCGTTATTTCATCCACAGTTACCTGGGTTTTTCCCAGCAGGGAGGCAGGGGGAGGCATTGTTCCGGGAAGCTCTCCGGGCTGCTCGGCTTCGGGTTCCGGCTCCGGCTGGCTGATGCGGATATCCAGATCCTGAAGAAGGAATCTTGTATCCATGAACGTCAGCTTGATGTTCAAGTCCTCATGCAGCCTTTTCTGGATGGCGTTTAAATCCAGTCCTTCTTCCGCCCAGGTCCGGATGGTCTGGATCTGTTCCGGAGATAATTGATCAGGGTTTATCATGATATGTATTTGAGTTAGAATGATTTTTTCTATTCGCGGCCAGCCATGCATTCCAACAGGGAATGAACGCAGGCGAGAAATCCTGCGGACGGCGTTCCACCCACGCCTGGATTTGCTCCGGCGTGAACCACTGCACGCTGTCCACCTCCGCCGCCGGAAAACGAACCTTCCCGGAATACCGCCCTTCATAGAGGGAGATGAATTCCCAGCCGTTATTTTCTCCGGCGTCAAAATCCGCGATTTTCTGCAGCCCGCAGCCGGACACCCCCAGTTCTTCCTTCAGCTCCCGCACCGCAGCTTCCTCATAACTTTCCCCGGCATCCAGATGCCCGGCTGCGGAGGAATCCCATTTGCCCGGCTGCCTGTCTTTCCACAGGGACCTTTTCTGGAGAAGCACAGCTCCATGCTTATTGACCAGGAACATATGTACGGCGCGATGACGAAGGCTGCCTTCATGTATTTCCCGGCGCGTGCCCTGCCCCGTCACCTGATTGAGTTCGTCCACGATGTCAAACAATTCATCTCCGCTCTGCGCCACATCCTTGAGAGGATTGGTATCATAAACGCGCGCCAATTCCACCCACTGGGACAAATTCAATTCCTCAGCCCTGGCGGAAGGGGAAAGTCCCAGGGAAGCAGCCACGCCCTCCCACGGAGGAGAAGCGGGGAGCTGTTTTTTCAATTGTTTGCGCCGCTGGGAAAAAGCCTTGCGCATCAGTTCATCCATCAGGCGGTCGTCATATGGAGGCAGCTCGCGGGCAGGGCGGGGAGTAAGCAGCATCACGGTGGAATCAATACGCGGACGGGGATGAAACGCTTCCGGCGGAATGGTTTTAAGGGCACGGGGAATCCAGTTTTTCTGGATGCGCAGGGACAACAGCCCGAAGGCATCATCATCCGGCGTCGCCAGAATGCGGTCGATAAACTCCTTCTGGAGCATCACCACGGCACGTTCCACAGCACTGGGCCTGGACAGGAAATTCTGGAGGATGGCTCCCCCCGCGGAATAGGGAAGATTGCCAAGGAATTTGACAGGAGCCTCCGCAAACAGCCTCCGCGGATCCCAGGAAGCGCCGTCTGCATGGTGAACCTCCACATGGGGATCACCGGCCCAGCGCTCTTTCTGGTACTCCGCCAGACGGGAATCAAATTCTACCAGAACCAGTTTGCGGCAAAGGGGTGCGGCATGTTCCGTCAGGGAGCCGGTTCCAGGCCCTACCTCCACCACGCAATCCTGCGGCCGGATTTCGAGCTGCTCCACAATCCAGCGGGCCACATTTTCATCCGTCAGGAAATTCTGCCCCAGGGACTTGCTGGGGCGCACTTCATGGTCTTCCAGAACATTCCTGATCTCGGACGGTTTCATAATGAAGTGATGTTCGCAAAAATGCCTGTCAGGAGCCAGTAAAAAGCGGGGCAGTTTCCGGCATGAAAACGGAGAAGCTCCAACCGCCGCAGACAAAGAACGGAGAGACGGCGGCAAGATATATCGCAAATTGACAAAAAGGGGAAAACATGTCACTTTTACAGGCGTCTGGAACAGGGATTCAGCCTGCAGTGAACCGGAAGGTTCCGCAGACTCCAAAATGTCCGGACGCCTTTGCCGGAGAAAAAGTTAAACCGGCTCAACAGCAAATTTGATAAAATCATGAAAGTACTTGTAACCGGCGGAGCCGGATATATTGGTTCCCACACGGTACGCCAGCTCGTCAAAACCGGCGCAGACGTGACCGTGCTGGACAACATGGTGTACGGCCACGCGGGAGCCCTCGTGGACCCGGAAGTGAAACTGGTCAAAGGGGATTTGGGAGATGCCTCCGTGGTATATCCTCTCCTGATGAAGGGCAACTTTGACGCAGTGATTCACTTTGCCGCCTTCATCAATGTGGGGGAATCCGTCCAGAACCCCCTCAAGTACTACATGAACAACATCGCCAGGCCCCTCGTCCTTCTGGGCGCCATGCAAGCCGCCGGCGTCAAGCGCTTTGTTTTCTCCTCCACCTGCGCCACGTATGGCGTTCCCACCCAGATCCCTATCCCGGAAACGGAAAAGCAGGATCCTATCAATCCTTACGGGAGTTCCAAGTACATGCTGGAAAAAGTTTGCAGGGACTGCGACCGCGCCTGGGGTCTCAAAAGCGTTTTTCTGCGCTATTTTAATGCCTCAGGCTGCAGCGAAGACGGCTTGATCGGTGAAGACCACGAACCGGAAACCCATCTTATCCCCAACATCCTGCTCACGCTGACCGGGGAAAAGGAATACATCGAAGTCTTCGGAACGGATTACGACACGCCGGACGGCACCTGCATCCGCGACTACATCCACGTCAACGACCTGGCGGACGCCCACTTGAAAGCAGTGGACTACCTGATGAAAGGCGGGGCCACAGAATGCTTCAACCTCGGAACCGGCCTGGGACTTTCCGTCCGGGAAATCCTGGAAACGGCTGAAAAAGTCACCGGCAAAAAAATTCCCGTCCGCTACGGCCCGCGCCGTGAAGGCGACCCGCCCCGCCTGATTGCCAATCCGAAGAAAGCCAAGGAAATCCTCGGCTGGGAAGCCAGGTGCAAGGATGCCGGAGCCATTGTGGAAACCGCATGGAAGTGGATGACCGGCCCGCGCCGCGGCCACTATTAATGCCTCTGCCCGCAAAAGGCCACCCTCTTTTCCGCCCTGCCATGCCCTCCATGGCAGGGCTTGTTTTTTCAAATTTTTTCGTACGCTCCTCTCCCGGAACCGCTCTTTCTTCCTCTGCCGGCCACAGCTAAAAACATTCAAAGGCAAACGGTTCCCGGCGTGCTGCTTCTCCTTCCCGGCTTCAAAAAGCCTTTTCCATTCCTCTCCGGCAAACCAGAAACACAGCCCATGTCCCGGCAGACGCCCCCGTCGGGTATATGATGCAACCAATATAAGCCGTTCATTATAAAATTCCATTTTGTTCATATCTGGTCATTTACCACCCTATAGACCATCAAAATTTTTGAACTCGCCTCAACCGGGAAAACATTCTATTATTTTCAGGAAGCTTCACATACTGTATGAGCCTGCATATTGAAAGTACTGAAAATGCCCTTGCGGAATTGAAGAAGCAGCGGACCAAGACACTGACCGCCGCCATTTCCGTCTCCTTCCTCGGCATCGCCCTCATGGGCCTCCTCCTCTACCTGGTGCACATCATCGTGGCCATTCCGGAAGATCCCCCCATGGTCGCCTACGCCACCCAGGAAGGCGACAACCCGGACATCGACACGCCGGAAGTTACCCAGACCACCCAGCGCCCCAGCAGTTCCTCCACCTCCGCGCAGGTGAAGGTCATCGCCGCTGTCGCCACGGCGGACGTCGCGGTGGTCAACCCGGATATTGAGGTGGACGTCCCCTCGGAAGAACTCTCCATGGGCATCGACATCGGCGACGGCTTCGGCACCGGCACGGGCGACGGAGACGGGGGAGGCATTCCCGGCATCATCTCCAAGCGCTGCGATTTGAACGACCGCATGAAGCGCATTACGGAAAACGGGGGCACCCCGCAGTGTGAGGAAGCCGTAGTCAAATCCCTCCGCTGGCTGAAAAAACAGCAGAATAAAGACGGTTCCTGGGGCGGGGCTCCCCATAATTACAAATGCGCCATGACGGGCATGGCTCTCCTCTCCTACCTGGCCCACTGCGAAACGCCTCTTTCCGAAGAATTCGGGGAAACTGTCCTGAAGGGCATCTCTTTCCTGGTGGATCAGGGCATGAAAAATCCCGTTCTCTCCCTGGTTCCCCAGAGGAACGAAGTCAGCTATGACCACGCGGTAGCCACCTATGCCCTGTGCGAAGCCTACACTTTCTGCAAGCAGATGGACATCCCCTCCATCTCCAATCTGGAAAAAGTCGTCATAAAGGCCGTTGATAAGATTGTGGATAATCAAAATACCGACGGCGGCTGGGCCTACAATTACAACACGAAGGCGGGCGCTCATACGGACCTTTCCGTCACCGGATGGAACGTACAGGCCCTCAAGGCCGCCGAACACGGCGGCATCCGCCCCTCCAAAGGCGAAATACGCACGGCTCTGCGCAAAGCCGCGGCCTATTGCCGGAAATGCGGCAAGCCCGACGGCCTCTTCACCTACATGCAGGAAGGCAGGGAAGACGCCGCAGCACGTCCCTCCCTGGTGGGCGTAGGCGTTCTTTCCCTTCAAATGTGCGGCAACGGTTCGGACAGCGCCGCCCGCAAGGGACTGGACTGGATGCTTAAGAACACCAACCAGCCGTTCAACTGGAAGGCGAACAATACTTCCTCCAACCTCTACCAGCACTATTACGGGGTACAGGCCGCCATGAACCGCGGAGGGGATGTATGGAAAGCGTACAACAAGGCCTTCCGTGATTCCACCCTCGGAGCCCAGGCCACCGATGGAAGCTTCACCCCGAACGGATTCCCGGGACCGGGGGGGCTCGTGAACAGCAATGGAGGTTCCATCAACGACAAAATTTACCGCCAGTGCCTCGCTACGCTGATGCTGGAGGTGTATTACCGCTTCCTTCCCGGCACGGGGGAAGGCACCAGGAATTCCTAATCTGATTGACAGACAGGCGTGTCTGGCTTTAGTATGCTGCCAGCCTTGTAAACAGGCAGGCCAGCCATACATACCTGTACAGGGCAATTCTCCCCATTTTTTAGAAATGCGGGAGTTTTTGCCTTGATGCCAACCAGACACCTCCCTCTATGAGTCTCCACATTGAAAGTACTGAAAATGCCCTTGCGGAATTGAAGAAGCAGCGGACCAAGACAC
>OMBN01000646.1_pt1 | contig 19971 bp, 21 predicted proteins | sample 1644891 | NCBI WGS metagenome assembly OMBN01 (sample SAMEA103958144, study PRJEB25191) | human gut metagenome | reverse complement strand
AAGCCTCCGTATTCTGATTGGTTTTTAGCGATTTCAATCATACGGGGAAGGCTTTCCCTTTTTCAATACCCTCAAGGTATCAATTTACACAAAATATTTTACACTCCCGGAAATCAGTAAGCGAACTCAAAAACAATTGCAAACATTTGCTAATCAGAATCCGGAAATCAAACAACCCGATTCGAGACCAGATCAAAGTCTTAGGTGTTAGTCAGCCCTTAATAAGAATGCTATAATAGAAAAAAATACAGAAAAGCTTGTTTTGTGATAGCTATAAAATTATGTAAATGTAAAAAGTAGTTCGCATAGAATATATAGCTTAAGTCGAATTACCTTTTTTGCATATAAACCCGATACACTTAATGATAATAGGCCTAATACCATGACTGAATAATAGTTAAAAATGTTTTTCTTAATCTTTTGACGGTATCGTTTGATTGGGGGAGTGATCATGATTCAGGGATTAAAAGATTGGTTATACCTCTTCAACTCCGGGCAAGATTTTCAAAGTTACAATCGGTTTGGCGCCCATGAAGTCGAATCAGGCAAGTGGTCCTTCCTCGTTTGGGCACCGCATGCCCAACAAGTCAACGTCGAAGGCGACTTCAACGACTGGCAAGGCAGTCCGTTGAAACTGCAAGGCACCACCGGTTGTTGGTACGGTGAGCTTGCAGCCGAAAAAAATCAGTTATACAAGTATCGGATTATCGGTCCTGATGGGATAGCCCATGAGAAGATTGATCCATACGGGTTTGGGTTTGAACGCAAGCCAGGCAGTGCGGCTAAGTTGGTCGATGTGCCGCGCATTACTTGGCATGATGAAGATTGGCTAGCCAAGCGGGCAAAATGGCGTCCGTATGATGAACCGCTTAATATTTACGAAGTCCACTTAGGCTCCTTCATTCGGGACACCAATGCCGGTCCAGATGGTGGTTATATGACGTATCAAGACGCTATCGACAAACTGATCCCTTATGTTCAGGAGTTGGGCTACACCCACATTGAGTTTTTACCGTTGATGGAGCATCCGCTTGACGCTTCATGGGGCTATCAGTTAATGGGTTACTTCGCGCCGACGAGCCGGTTCGGCGATCCGCAAGACTTCTTGCAGTTGGTCGATGCGGCTCACACAGCAGGATTAGGCGTCATCATGGACTGGGTACCGGGTCATTTCATCAAAAACACCGATATGTTGGCCCAATTTGATGGCACGCCAACCTTCGAATACACCGATCCGCACCGCGCAGAAAATGTCCGCTGGGGGACTTGGAACTTCGATCTTGGCAAGGCACAAGTGCAGAGTTTCTTAATTTCCAGTGCGATGTATTGGTTGGATCACTGCCACCTTGATGGCCTGCGGGTCGATGCTGTCTCGAACATGTTGTACATGGATTATGACGCTGGCAAGGAAAACGATCGCAACAAGGATGGTGGGCGTGACAACCTTGAAGGCATTGCCTTTATCAAGCAATTGAATACAAAGATTTTTGCCAAACATCCAGATGTGCTCATGATGGCTGAAGAAAGCTCCGCCTATCCGCAAGTTTCAGCACCAATTGATACTGGCGGCTTAGGGTTTAACTACAAGTGGAACATGGGCTGGATGAATGACACGCTGAAGTTCTTCGAGCAGGATCCGGTTTATCGCCACAGTGATATGAATTTATTGACGTTTTCATTCATGTATATGTATAACGAGCAATTCGTCTTACCGTTTTCACACGATGAAGTTGTTCATGGCAAAAAGAGCCTGATGCACAAAATGCCGGGAGACCGGTATAACCAGTTTGCTAATCTTCGGACGATGTATGTGTGGCAGGCAACATGCCCTGGTAAACAGCTATTATTCATGGGCAGCGAGTGGGGGCAGTTTCTTGAATGGCGCGACTGGAGCGAGCTGGAGTGGACCGATCTTAAAGACCCAATGAATAAGAAGATGCAGCATTTCACCACCACACTGAATCATCTTTATAAAGCTCGGCCAAGTTTGTGGCAACAAGATCATGAACCCGACGGCATCAAAATCACGATTGCCGATGAACCGGATGTGCTGAGTTACATCCGTTATGGCAAACAAAAAGATGACTTTACGGTAGTGGCCATGAATCTGGTGCCAGTTCAAAAAGATCATTTCCGTGTGCCAGTTCCTAGTCCGGGAACGTACGAGATTATTTTAAATACTGAGGATGCGGCTTTTGGCGGTACATGGACCAAGTGGCAGCAGACTTTGACTGCTGAGATTGGCGAAAACCATGACGTTCCTGCATGGCTTGACGTCATTTTACCAGCCATGGGCGCTTTGTTGATTAAACCAAAACAGCTGAAGCCGTTGCCGAAAAAACCGTTGGCACTTAAAGGCAAGCAGCCAACCAAGGCATTACCGAGACATGAAACACTGTTGTCACTCGCCGGTCATCAACGGCAACCGATTAGTCATCAAGACGACTGGGGCACATCGCCAGCGCGGTCGCAACCACGTGACATTAGCAAAGTTAACCATCAGCAATCGAAGAAGTTAGGGGGAAAGGCGCACAATGCGCCGCAATCATGAGTACTGAAATGTTGGGAATGATTTTAGCCGGAGGGCAGGGAACCCGTTTAGGGAAACTGACCAAAACGACGGCTAAGCCTTCGGTGCCATTCGGAGGTAGATATCGGATTATTGATTTTACTCTGAGTAATTTAGCTAATTCAGGGGTCAACACCGCGGGGGTCATTACCCAGTATCAACCGCTTGAGCTGAATCGCCATATTCAAAATGGTGCCAGCTGGGGGCTTAATGAACGCGGTGCCGGTGTGACCATCCTGCAGCCTTACGCTTCAAGTGAAGGCGAAAAGTTCTTTGAAGGCACGGCGCATGCGATTTATCAAAACATCGCTTATATTGACTCCTACAATCCGCAATATTTGTTAATCCTTTCAGGCGATCATATTTATAAAATGGATTATCAAGCGATGCTGGATTATCACAAGGCCAAGAAGGCTTCATTGACTGTTGCTGTCATGCCGGTTGAAAAAGAAGAAGCCAAACGTTTCGGCATCATGAACACCGATGACACGGACCGGATTATTGAATTTGAGGAGAAACCAGCCAAGCCAAAGAGTAACTTAGCCTCGATGGGGATTTACATTTTTAACTGGCCGACGTTGAAACAATATTTGACCGAAAGTTATGCAACGGATGGTGCCATGGAAGACTTTGGCCATGACGTGATTCCGGCTTACCTGACGCATAATGAAGCCAGCTATGCTTATGCCTTCCGCGGTTACTGGAAGGATGTCGGGACGATTCAGAGTCTGTGGGAAGCTAATATGGAATTTTTGAATCCTAACAATCCATTGAACATTGGCAATCGCAACTGGCGGATCTTCAGTCAAAACGAGGCGCTGCCGCCAATGTTCCTGACCAAGACCGCCAAAGTTGCAGGCTCCATGATTGTTGACGGCTGCTATGTCGCGGGTTCAATTCAGCACAGCATTTTGAGTCAAAACGTCAAAATCGGTGAAGGCTCCGTGATCAAGGACAGCATGATCATGCCAAACGCCGTTATTGGTAAGAACGTGACTGTCGATCATGCCATTGTCGGTGAAAATGCGATTATTGGGGACAATGGTAAAGTTGTCGGCAAACCGAATGAAATTAGCGTTGTTGGTTATGGGGAAGTTTTAGGAAGGACTGAAAAAGAATGAGAAAAGACGATTTAGCAGCAATTATTGATCTGAATGAACCAGACGACCAAATTCAGCCGCTGACAGCAGCCCGCCCGATCGGTACCTTGCCGTTTGCTGGCCGCTACCGTCTCATCGATTTTCCACTGTCATCATTGGATCATGCCAATGTGCGCAGCGTGGCGATTTTCCTGCCAAAGTCCGGTCGTAGTGTCACGGACCACATTCGTAGCGGGTCGACTTGGAACATGGATCAGATTACTGGTGGTATTTTCACGTATCCGTATATGGCAGGCCGCGACTATGAAGATCCAAAATTACGCGCGCGGTATTTTGACGACTATCTGCAGTTTCTGCGCAAAAGCAGCGCGCAGTACACGATTATCATGGGTACACAAAATGTGGCCAATGTCGATGTCGATGCCATCGTTGCCTATCACCAAGCTGGCGAGAGTCCGGTGACGGCGGTTTACAAGAATCTGCCGGAAGAAGCGATGAAGCCGGAAGATTTAACGTTGGATATGACGGAGCTTGGCACGGCTAGCTCAGTTGTCCCAGCATCGGGAAATCGTGGGCATCTCAAGGAAGGTAAGATCCCGGCGTTCATGGATATTTATCTGATCGGGACGATTGACTTGATTGATCTTCTGACGGATGCCTCCGAAGCGCCAACATTCAAACGGTTGCCGCAAATTCTACGTGAAGCCGTACTGGAAAATAATGCTAACGCGTTTGAATATACTGGTTTTCTGGCGAAACTGAATACGATTCAGCGGTATTTTGACGCGAACATGAGCATGTTGGAAGACCAAAACTATCAAGCGTTGCTTTATAGTGCTAATTCGATTGAAACGAAGAATAAGAATGAAATTCCGACCTTCTATTCAACCGAATCCAAGGTGACCAACAGCTTGTTAGGTACTGGTGACTTCATTGAAGGTACGGTCGATAATTCGATTCTCTTCAGAAATGTGCATATTCATCGTGATGCAGTGGTTGATCACAGTATTGTGATGCAAGGCAGTAAGATTGGCACAGGCTCCAGTGTGAAGTATGCGATCCTAGACAAAGGCGTGGTCATTGGGCCAAACCTTGCGTTGGAAGGGACCCCTGAGGAGCCATTGGTCTTTTCGAAGAATCAGAAAGTCTTTCAGCCAGATGGCCAGGGGGTGACGGCCCGTGCTTAAAGTACTCTTTACAGCTGCGGAAAGTGCGCCGTTTTATAAAACAGGTGGTTTAGGGGATGTAACCTATGCCTTGCCTAAAGCAATTAAGAAGCAAGGTGTGGACATTCGGGTTGCCATTCCATTCTATGAAAAGAAGTTTCCGGCGAAGTATCTGCCTAAGGTGAAGGATTTGACCCATTTCACCTTGGAGATGGATGGCCGTCCAGTTTACGTTGGCCTTAAAACGATTAAGCTGGGAGATGTCACGTACTATCTCATTGATAATCGGCAGTATTTTGATCGGGATGGCTTGTACGGTTACTGGGATGACGGCGGCCGGTTTGGTTATTTCCAAATGGCCGTGATTGAAATGCTTCAGGTGATTGAATGGATTCCAGATGTCATTCATGCCAACGATTGGCACACAGCTTTCATTCCGGTGCTATTAAAAGAAAAGTATGGTTGGATCAAGCCGTATCAACAGATTAAGACACAACTGACGATTCACAATCTGCAATTCCAAGGCTGGTTCCCGCCGTCAACGTTAGCGACCGTTTTTGGTATTGGCCGTGAAGGTTTCAACGACGATGGCTTTGGTCAAGACGGGTCAATCAATTGGCTCAAGGGCGGGATTAATTACGCCGATCTTGTGTCGACGGTTAGCCCGAGTTACGCCAAAGAAATTCAAACACCAGCCTTTGGCGAGCATTTGGATGGCACGTTACGAAAACAAAGTGGTAAACTGGTCGGGATTCTGAATGGGATTGATTCTGAAGTCTATAATCCAGCCACTGATCAGAATCTGGCTTATAATTACGACGCCAAGAATTTGGCTGGCAAGGCCAAAGATAAAAAGGCTTTGCAAGACGAGATGCATTTACCAAAGAGGACTGATCCGCTGTTTGCGATGGTCAGTCGCTTGACCCGGCAAAAAGGGGCTGATCTCTTAGTTGATGCTTTGGAGAATTTCTTAGTTCAAAATAATGTACAGGTCGTGGTTCTTGGTACTGGCGATCAAGATCTGGAAGAAGATTTGTCATCATTGCAGGATCGGTTCCCTGGCCAATTGGCGGTGCGAATTGATTTTGATGAAGGCTTAGCGCAGCGGATTTATGCCGGCGCCGATTACTTCATGATGCCAAGTGCCTTTGAACCAAGTGGCTTGGCACAAATGATGGCGATGCGCTATGGCACGCTGCCAATTGTGCATGAAACTGGTGGTTTGCGTGACTCAGTTCTAGCCTATAACGCTGAAACTGGCGCTGGTGATGGGTTTAGTTTCTGGGATTACAACGCAGGCGTGCTCACAAACATTCTGCGCATGGCGAAGAGTGTTTATGCGGATCAGCCAAAAGTCTATGCTAAGTTGCAACAACATGCGATGGTGAAGGACTTTGACTGGCACCATTCCGCAGCTGAGTATTTGAAAGGTTATCAACGCATTCTGGGCAAAGCATGAGGTGACAACAGCGAGGTCGTGTCGGGATCAGTCGGAAGGCAGGCGAGGCGTAGATGCGTCAAACCGGCTGGCAAGGTGACCCGATCCGACCTCGTTTTGTTTATCAAAATGAGTTTCGGCTCGTTTTGGAGTCGCCGTGGGTACGACGACATGGTGTCACTCCCGGGGTGCGTTGCGTTTAAAAGTTGCTGTATTTAATTTGGTGAGGTGTGTTTATGTCATTAACAAAGGAACAATTCATTACAGAATTCAAAGATATTGCTTTGAAGCTGTATGCAGCACCGCTCGATGACCTGTCCACCCAACAGCTTTATCAGGCGTTGGCACTATTAACGCGGTCATATATTGGCCAACCTTGGGCCGAGACCAAGAAACGTTACGATCAGGAGGAGACAAAACAGGTCTTCTACTTTTCAATTGAGTTTCTGCCAGGCCGACTGCTGCAGTCGAATTTGCTAAATCTTGGCATTCTGAGTGAAGTTGAAGCAGGGTTGAATGAGTTGGGACTGCGACCGCAGAAAATTTTTGATGCTGAAGCAGATCCAGGTTTAGGCAATGGTGGTTTAGGTCGGTTGGCATCAGCGTTTATGGATGCCATGGCTAGTGTCGGCATGGCTGGCAACGGCAATGGTATTCGATACCAGTATGGCTTGTTTAAGCAGGCATTTGTTAACGGCTATCAAGTGGAGCTGCCAGATGATTGGATGCGGAATGGCTTTGCGTGGGAGACTCGTAAAGAAAATCGCGCAGTCACGGTTAAATTCGGCGGCTGGGTTGAGTTACGCCCAAGTCGTAGCGGCAATCTGCGGGTGACCTATCACAATACTGACGATGTATTGGCTGTACCATACGATGTGGCTATGGTGGGGTACCACAATCAGGTGGTGAATAACCTGCGTCTGTGGTCTGCTGAAGCACCGATCAATGCCGGCACCGATTTTACGTTGGAACAAAAAGAACGGATCAATCAGATTACACAGATTCTTTATCCTGACGATTCCGATGCATCCGGCAAGCAGCTGCGATTACGGCAGGAATACTTCTTTACCAGTGCTGGGATTCAAAGTATTGTTCGGCACTATCGCCGTACCCATAACAGCATGGCCGGATTTGCAGATCGCGTTGCCATTCATATCAATGATACCCATCCGGCAATGGCAATTCCGGAGCTGATGCGGGTGTTAATGGATGATGAGCATGTTAGCTGGGACGAAGCTTGGCGCATTACGCTCAAGGTGATGAGCTACACGAACCATACGTTGTTGTCAGAGGCGCTGGAAGTTTGGCCAATTGATATGTTCAGCGGCATGGTACCGCGAATCTATCAAATCATTCAGGAAATCGATCGCCGCTTCCGGCTGGTTTTCGTGCCGCAATTTGGTCAAGCAATGATTGATCGGATTGCGCCGCTTGGTAACGGACAGGTGCGGATGGCCTATCTCGCATCAATTGGTTCCCATGCGATCAATGGCGTGGCCCCAATTCATAGTGAGTTGCTTAAAAAAGACGTCCTGCATGACTTGTATCAAATCTTTCCAGAACGGTTCAATAACAAGACAAACGGCATCACGCCGCGGCGTTGGATTCAAATTGGCGACCGACCGCTTTCCCACCTTTTGGATAAAAAAATTGGGACAACTTGGCGAAAAAACCCGTTGGCATTGCGGCAGTTGCATGACTTCGCCGATGATACCCGGTTTCTCGACGATTTGAATGCTGCTAAGGCCGAAAATAAACGAGCATTGGCGAAGTATATTGATAAAGTTGTGCACGTCAAAGTTGATCCTGATGCCATTTTTGATGTGCAGATCAAACGCCTGCACGCGTATAAACGGCAATTATTGCATGTCTTAGGGATTCTTGATGCTTACTTGGCGATCAAACGTGGCGAAAAACGACCAAAGCGTTTGCACATTTTTGGCGCTAAAGCTGCGCCAAGTTACGTTTATGCTAAGGAAATCATTAAGGTTATGAATGCAGTTGCCGATTTGGTCAACGGTGATCCAGATGTCAGCAAGTACTTGCAAGTTGTTTTCTTGCCGAATTATGGTGTCACCATGGCTGAAAAGATTATTCCTGCGGCCGATATTTCTGAACAAATTTCCACAGCCGGTAAGGAAGCCAGCGGCACCAGTAACATGAAGCTGATGAGTGCCGGTGCCTTGACCTTGGCGACACTTGATGGCGCAAATATCGAGATCAAGGATGCTGTTGGTGATGACAACGTTGAGATTTTTGGGTTGACAGAGGAAGAAATTGCCGGTTATTACCAGCGTGGCGATTATCATGCTCGCGACTTTTACAATCAAGATCCACGCTTGCACGCCGCACTGGATATGCTGGTCAATGGGCAGATCCCGGGGATTGAAACAGAAGGTCGTGACATTTTCAATTCGTTATTGACTTACAACGATGAATACTTCGTGTTGGCCGATTTTGAAAGTTATCTGGCTGCGAACGAAAGACTGGATAAGCTTTATCAACAACCGCGCATTTGGGCCAAAAAGGCGTTGGCTAATATTGCCGAAAGTGGCCGATTCTCGGCTGACTTTACGGTTCAACGCTATGGTCGCGAGATTTGGCATGTGGTGGCAAAGACACCAGAAGATGATCACGAGGCTTAAAGCGGACATACAGAGGCTACTTGTGGTGATTGTTTTTTAGATAACATGCAGAAAGTTGGCCGCGCAGCCACCAGCCTGAATCGCCGCGACGCCAGCTCGGACTTATCGGAAACACTCGATGTAGAATAGCATCTGATCAGCATGCCTTGGCGCTCATTGTTATCAATCCAGCTATCGGTTGCGTGATTAATGAAGGTTCATTTATCGGTTTTGAGAACGTTTCGTGTACATGACACATGGAGGAACACAATGTTTCAATTTGATTCATTTACCGACCGCCGACCTTTTGGCGCGGTGCAAAAAGGCACGGCTGTGACATTGACGGCACAGGCTGATGGTGCGGTGACACAAGCCACACTTGTCATCATGCCAGACGAACATTGCGATCAAATGCAATCCTTGCCGATGACGAAAAGCCCTAACGGCTACACAGTGACGTTTACGCCTCCTAATGCCGGTCTTTGGTTTTATCATTTTGAGTTGCAAAGCGACAATGGCCGGGAACGCTTTGGTGCAGTCGGCGGTGGTTTTGGCGGGCTTGGTCAGCTTTACCCGGAAAATGTGGATGTGGTTAATTATCAGATGACCGTTGTGACCGCATTTGATCCCGTTCCGGCGTGGTATCAAAATGCCCGTTTTTATCATATCTTCGTAGATCGCTTCAATAATGGGAATGCTGACGGTCACGTGAATGCTCCGAAGGAAAACTCTTTTCTGTATGGGCGAAAAACCGATCGGCCCATGTATATTCGCGGGAACGATGGCGAGATCATTCGCTGGGATTTTTACGGCGGTAATTTGACTGGCATTCAACAAAAGCTGCCATTATTGGCAGCCCGTGGCATCAACGCCTTATATTTAAGTCCAATTTTTCAGGCGCGGAGCAATCATCGGTATGACACGGGCGATTATTTCGCAATTGATGAAGTTTTAGGTTCGCTGCATGACTTTAAGCAGTTTTTGGCGGCAGCGCATCAGTTGGGGATGCATGTCATTCTTGATGGCGTGTTTAACCACGTCGGCGCTGATAGCCGCTACTTCAATGCCGTCAATGAATATTCAGACGTGGGTGCGGCCAATAGCTTGGATTCCCCATATGCCTCGTGGTTTTCATTCAAGCGATTTCCTGATGACTACAATAGCTGGTGGGGCGTGAAGGATCTGCCAGCCATTAATAAGGATAATCAAGATTTTCATGACTTCATTGCGGCTAAAAAAGGTTCGGTGATCAGTTATTGGACTGACTTAGGCGTTGATGGCTGGCGCTTAGATGTTGCCGATGAATTGATGGACGATTTTATCCGGCAGATTCGCAGCACGCTTGATCAATTTCCGGAGCGGGTGCTGATCGGCGAAGTCTGGGAGGATGCCTCCAATAAACAGGCTTATGGCAAGCGGCGGCAATATTTTGAAGGCGGCGAATTGAATGCGGTCATGAATTATCCGCTGCGATCCATGTTGATTGACCTGACAAATGGGCAGTTAAACGCGGCAGGATTTGTGCGTCAATTGATGACGTTGAAGGAGAATTATCCAACAAATGCGTTTGCGTTCAATTTCAACAACATTGGCAGTCATGATACACCACGGATTTTAACGATGTTGGATGGTGATCGGCGTAAGTTGCAGTTTATCGTCTCGCTATTTTACTGGCTGCCTGGGGTGCCGTGCCTTTACTACGGGGATGAGGCCGGGTTAACTGGCGGTAAAGACCCGGATAACCGCGCCTTTTATCCGTGGGGCCATGAAGATCAGGCTGTTTTGGATATTTATCAAATCGCGCTTCAGACCCGCATTGATCAGCCAGCCTTGGCTGCAGGTGCCGCTTTTTTCCCATTTACGTTTGAAGACAGTTTTGGCTTCGTCCGCCAAAATGATACCCAAACGCTGGTAGTTCTGGCCAATCCAACTGGATCACCGCAAGTGTTACAGGATCCGCATGCTGAATTAGTGCCAAAAAGTTTGCGCGCTTTATTACCAGTAGGCACGATGGTACCGGCAGGCGGTGTGATTTGGCAGCAAATTTAACGCTTATGTTATTGTTATGAATGCTGTGATTTGTTATAGCATTTTGGCATAAGAACCTGTCTAGTATCTGCTGAATCTGGTAGAATTGTGGAAAACCGACTGAGGAGTTTGTCATGCCAGATTATCCAAGCAATATTTCTCGAGCGCAATTTGCGTTAATACAACCTGATTTAGAAAACTTCCGCAAGCATACAAGACCGCGTCGTTATGATCTTTATGACGTATTCAATGCCATCCTTTACTCGCTTACTACAGGGTGTCATTGGCGTGAATTACCGCACGATTTCCCGGAATGGCACACTGTCTACCGCTATTACGATATGTGGCGAGATAAACCAGACCCGACAGCTGATTCGCTATTAGAAAGGCTTTTAAAAAAACTGTTGCTTCCTATCGCTTTGCACAGGGCCGATCGGTCCGAACGTCGTTTGTGATTGTTGATGCTCAAAGTGTTAAAACCACTGATTTAACGAAAAATAGTGGCTACGATGGCGGCAAAAAGATTTCAGGGATTAAGCGTCATATGGCGGTTGATATTAATGGTTTACCACAAGCCATTCTCGTGACACGAGCTAATGTATCAGATCGTTCAGGGGCATTGGCTATGTTTAGTTTGGCTAGCCAAAATTTAGAGCTGGTTCAGCATGTCATGGTTGATGGTGGCTACACTGGCAATGACTTTGCGGATCAGGTGAAGCTCATTTTGAATGCTAAGACGACGGTAGCTAAACGCAACGAGTTGCATATGTTCACGGTGTTACCGCAACGATGGATCGTTGAACGTTCATGGAGTTGGCTAGACAAATGTCGGCGACTTTGGAAAAACTGTGAACGTGCCCTTAACAGCAGTCTTCAAATGGTTGTATTGGCCTTCCTGAAGATAGTTCTTAAAAGATACTAGACAGGTTCTAAAGCACTTTTTTGTAAATAGTCAGGGAGATATCATGAATCAGTCAACTTTTCAGCTACTTGGTAATGTTGCTTCAGCAGATTTCTACCTTTGTGAAGGCAGTGATATTACTTTAATATCTGATAATAATGCCTATAATATGAAAGCTTTAGCCCAAGAAGCGCTTAAACTGCGTGTTCCTAATTCTTTGACCGTTATTGATTTAAACAACTTCTACGTTGGTATGATCCCTATTGATCATAATCAGATATTGACCATGATTCCTCATATTAACACCACCAATATCCCATTCAATTATCAGGAAATCACTAATTTTATCGGGTCTAGAATTTTTGGTGTTGGAAAGTATTTCCATTCCAAAAGTACTAGGCCCTAATTTAAAAAGCCATTGATAATGGATCAAAAACGGCCAATAGGGTATACCCTAGTGACCATACTTGTCTGCACGAGCTGATACCGTTTATAAGATCTCAATAGCATTGTCCAAATTGGATGATGATTATCAATCAACTAGCAAACAGAGGCCCTTAAGCAATGTTCAGTAGTTTTGCTTAAGGGCCTCTGTTTGCTTTGTTCTATCTAAGTTTATGCATTGTTTCTGCCATAATCCAATGAATGAACTTTAAATTACTGATGAAGAGTACAAACATTATGATCGTAACGATAATCCATTCCCATAGCAAAGCTTTTGTTAATGTGATTAAGCTGTATAAGTAAACAATTGTTATGGGTAATTCAATAATTGCGGTTATAGCTCCAGGAACATAAGTACGTTTATTAAAGACAAAAACTAAGTGCATGATCAAATGAAAAAGATACGGTAAAATTGCAGTGGCAACTAGTAATGGTGATTCCATGATGTAGGCGAATGTTGCGAGCAGTAAGTAAATACAAAATTCTTCCCAGATTCCAGCTGCTAAAACATCTGAACGATTCACCCCACCAAACAGAACACGCCCGTGAATTCTTGGATTATGATCTTTCAACCAATATGGGACAAATACTAACTCTTCAAAATCATGGAACATAAATAACAATGGCAATATCCAATAAGAACTAAAATTAATCATTTTATGGTCCTCCTGCTAGTATTATATTATGTTGATGCGAGTCTTTGAATATAATGGAGATATGTGCCACTGAAAGGAGTTTTTGTGCCATGTCTCGGACAATGATTATTGAAGAGTCTAAAAATGCTTTTATTGAGGCCTTGTTTCAACTGCTGAAAAACGAGTCCTTTGAACATATTACCGTCAAACAATTGACGTTAGAATCGGGTTATTCAAAAAGGACTTATTATCGATACTTCAAAACCAAAACAAAAATTTTAGATATAGCATTTTGTAACTATCTAACTAGCTATCATGATTACTTACTAAAATCTTCCATTACACCGGATACTATCCCTAAACATTTTCTTGAATTTATTTGGCCCCACCATGACAAAATTGAATTGCTAGCTAAAAACGATCTCTTAGTTCCTTTGCTAACAAGACATATTCAAACCATTGTCGCGCTTCTCCTGAGTGTAAATGTCCCTTGGCGCAAAAGCAGTTTGAATGACCAGCATTATGAGTATATGCTAACGTACTCAATTGGCGGGTTCGGTGTTCTACTGGATACGCTTTTTAAGAAGAGTGTTCCCTTATCTCCAGATCAAATTAGCAAAGCTTTAAGCATGGCATTAAAAGAAATTGCTATCCAAGTTAATATGAAATAGCTGAAAAATATCATACGTTCAGGGTCTCTAACTGACATTTAGCCTCTATAACTATATGAGGGTGATATTTGCAACTAGTAGTTGCTTTTAGTGCGCTAATAACTGGCGTACTTTTTTCTCACTTCAACACGATAATTAACATGGACTTGGTGAAAGAAGCTAACAAGCAGGAAGAAAACGTGCCACAACTTATAAGTTGTGTCCTGTTTTTTTATGCCTTATAATAAAAGGGATTACAAAGCGTCACAACTTAGTGACAGAAGCAACAACTAAAAATTAACCAAACAGTTACAAGATGAAAGGATTCAAAACATGAAGAAAAAAGACTTAAACAATATTTTACTTGCACTGGGATTATTCCTTGTAATCGGTAGTTCATTACTTTTAAACAACGGCTTGTTATCACTTATTTTTACGATTATTGGAATTGGATTAGTTATATACAGTGTTAAGGAGTAATAATTATGAAATACGGTTATGCACGAGTAAGCACCCCCGACCAAAAACTAGCCAATCAAATTGACCGTTTAAAACAAGCAGGCGCAGAAATCATTTATCAAGAAAAATTTACAGGGACAACAACCCAACGCCCCCAGTTCAATTTATTACTCAAAAAGCTAATCCCAGGCGACACGTTAATCATTACCAAGCTTGATCGTTTCGCCAGGAACACCAAAGAAGCCTTAGAGATTATTCAACAATTGTTTGACCAGAATATTAAAGTGCAAATCCTGAACATGGGGACAATCGACAATACCCCCACAGGACAGCTAATTTTTACGATATTCAGTGCTTTTGCCCAGTTTGAGCGAGACATGATTGTGACACGTACCCAAGAGGGCAAATTATACGCCAAGAAGAATGACCCCAATTTTCACGAGGGACGCCCTAAGACGTATACAGATGAACAAATCAAGTTTGCGTACGAGTTACGTCAGCAAGGTATGACTTATAAGATGATTGAACGCAAGACAGGGATTAGTGTTAGAACCCAGCAACGCCGTTTTAAAGACATTTAAAAAAGTTACAGTTTTAATTATAGCTTTAGTTGTAGTTATAGTTGCAATTATAATTACAGCTTGCTATAATATACATATAGATAAAGAAAGGTGTTTCTAAACTATGGCAAAAATTATCGCTTTTTATAATAATAAAGGTGGTGTAGCAAAAACAACGACCGCTACAAATGTTGCTGGGGTATTATCACTACAACACAAAAGGGTTTTACTGATTGACGGCGACCCACAAGGACATACGAGCTTAACATTTGGCGTAGACGCAGACGACTTACAAACAACGCTAGGTGCTTACCTAAGTAGTAACTGGGACGCTAAACAAGCTTCTAAATACTTTATCAAAGTTAATGATTATCTTGATGTTGTTCCAAGTAATCAGTCATTGTCAGATTTTATTATTTCTGTTTCAGCAGAAGATACAAAATTTAGAAATAAACATCTTAAAAATTTCATTGAGCCAATCAAAGACGAGTACGATTATATTATTTTTGATATGGCGCCAGCCGTTGATATTATTCTAGAAAATATTGTTGAAATTGTTGACGACTTGATCGTTGTCGCTGTTCCCGAAACGTACGCCGTCAAAAATGCTGAAACAACATTAAAAATTACAGATGATAAACATGTAGTCGTACGCTATATCGTACCAACTAAAACGCAATTAAACACAAACACGCACAAATTCATGTTAGAAAACTTGAGAGAAGTTGCAGAAGCACATCACATTAAAATGACTGATACGTATATACCAAATTTGATTGCTTTTTCCGAAGCGGTATCAATTTATTCATTACCATTAGCACTTGTAAATGATAGTCGTTATAAAAAAACACAACAATATTACAAAAATTTAGTTAAAGAATTGGGGTATTAAAATGACAAAACCAGAATTTAAAAAAGCTGTTGATACAGAAAAGATTCCAGGACTATCACAACCTAAAAGTTTTATGGAAGATAAAAAGGACAATAAACAATGGAACGATTATTCAGAAGCGATAAAAAAAGAACAAGAAAACTATGAACAAGTTTTATATTCTGTTGCCGTAGAACCGTCATTAAAAGAAGCAATCCAAGTTGCAGGTAAAAATAGAGGAAGAGTTAAAGGGGGGGCTAAATCAATCGTCAGGGACGCTATGACTAGCTATTTTAAGAAGCACCCTGAACTTTTTGATTAAATTGTAGTTATAGCTGTAATTACAATTACACTTATAACTAAAGGGGGTATTAAAATGAAAACTCAATTACTTAATTGCTTGCACCAATCACTTTTTGGTTTCAACCAAAAGCGGGCAAAGTATACAAGACTAAATAAAGTTGCCGGTAAGTAAGTGCTATGCTAAACTAAGACTAATTTAACAACCGAATATAAAGATCAAGCTAAACAGAAAAATCCCCAATTCACAAGGAATCAGGGATTTTCGGTTTAGCAAGTAGCTACATGCCAGCTACTTAGATTCAGTCGATTTTCACCGGCAAGTTAAAATCGACTGAACGTTGCTCTTAATTTGTAGGTTAATTATACCGCAAACCAGTCCCCAAGGACAAGTAAAGGATAGTTAAAAACAAATTAAAACCAATGGACTAAGTAGCTAACCGAAGCTACTTAGTCCATTTTTATTTAGCTGTTGAATAAAATAAAAAAGTTGCCGAATGGGCAACCAGGAAATAGGCACATACTGGTAAATTACAAAGCCTCACCACCAAATGAATGCTTTGTAATTCAGTTAGAGCATATCAGGTTTGTATTTTAAAGCAAATCAAATGTTTTAGCAACCCTCTTTTGAGACAGCGTGTGTCAGTCAAGAAAGGGAGTTTTTATAATGACAAAATCAACCAATTTCAATTTTTATCAAGCAAATAATGTTTATGGCGAACTTTTTTTCCAGTTTCCAAAAGTCCTCATGTACGGTGAAAAATACAAGGGTTTAAGTGATACGGCTAAACTGGCCTACATGGTGCTCAAGGATCGCTTGGAATATTCGCTTCGCAACCACTGGGTGGACGAAGACGATCATGTTTACTTTATTTTTACCATTCAAGAACTAAAAGACCTGTTCAACTGCTCAAATACTAAGGTCACAAAAGTTAAACATGAACTAGAATCAGCCAATCTGCTGTTCCAAAAACAGATGGGCTTTAACGTGAAAACGGGGAAAAATGAACCCAATCGGTTGTACCTTGCCACACTTGAAACTCAAGCTACTGACGTTTATTTACGCCCAGATCAGCAAAAAGCGGCCGGAACCCTTGGTACGAGCGGAATTCCGAAAAACAGCAATCCGCATGACACCGTTGAAGACACTACTCAAACCCTTGGTACGAGCGGAATTCCGAAAAACGGTCACGATCTATATAAAACTAATAACTTAGATACTAATAGATACAATATAGATACTCAAAAGTTGGACTTTTCCACAACCAATTTCTCACCAGCTGAAATTGAACAACAAAACCATGATTTGGTACACCATGCTAATGACTTTTTAACTGATGAAGACAGTGGCTTACCCGTTTTCTTAGAACCCGAAGCGGTGCAATTGCTTAGCTTTTGGTGTCGAACTCCGCAACAAATGCGGCGCTTTATCGGGATTATTCTCAATGCCAAATACAAAGTTGAAAAAGACCACCGGGACATTGGGGTCTATATTCCACTAGACGATGAAGAGCTAAAGCCCTTGATGACCAAGACTTTAAGACGCTACTTTAACGCCCTGAGAAGTAATGAAAAACATATCAAAGACGTTGAGAATTACCTATACGGTACCATGCAAAATCTATTTGGCGTTTGGTGGAATAAGCAAGCGGCTAGAGAATATGCGGCTAAACACCCCAAGGAGCAGGACGCTGACAATGAGGATTTCTGGGATCCAAACGTCTTTCAAAAATGGCATAGGAGCTTTTTAAATGACTAAATCAAACAAAAAAGCCGAAGAGATAGAACAATTGCTGGCTAATCCCTGGGCAGTTGATATTGAGAAACTTTGGCAGCAAGCCGCGCATAATCCTGATCCTGATAAGGACTTACGGAAGCACATTACCAGCACTTCAACGCCATGAGAAATAATGACGGTAAACACGAACCAGTTAAAAATGCTGAAAATTACTTGTACGGCACTATGCAAAACCTGTTTGGCGTTTGGTGGAACAAACAAGCCAATGAAAAATACCGGGCAACACACCCAGATAACTTCTAGATGTCATATAAGCTCGTATAAGCGATTTTAATCGCTTGGGGTATAATTATACTAAAGCGGCTAAACAACTGCTAAGAAGAGGAGCTGGGCATCTCTATGGACACAACCAAACGTGAGGAGAAGGTCAAAGTGCTAACAGACGCCTTAATTGGTTTTTAGCTCAAAGCAGGCTAAAATAAAGGGGAAAGTAACTATGTTTGACTTTTAATACTTAATCCCAGCAACTCGCATATAAGAAGTAAAAAAATAGTCAAAACTTAAGGAGGTACCAACATGAAATTAGACTATCAACAAACTTACAAAAAGGAAATTCTAACCGAATTTGCCAGCAGCATTTATGCTAAAGTAGTCAATTTGGTCGTTGACCAAGAATTAAATATTCACGATGAAAGTCATTTTCTGGTTAAACTGATGCACCAGTTAGGAGATGCTAAGTTAGTAATTATGGACGCGCATTCCTTGGGAGAGTTAGAGACAATTCAAGCTTACTGGCAAGCAATGAATAACTTTGTTGATAGCCTGCCAACGAAAAGTAAAGTTGCTTAGTTATGGACGAACTAGCCAGCTATACCGATTATCAATTTGAAGCGAAATTACAGATTGAAATCGAGCAATTAACCAAAAACAAGCAAGCACAGGAAAGCCCCAAAGCTTATTTACTGGGCGGGCAACCGGGAGCGGGAAAGTCAGGCTTGCATCAACTCATCAAAGCCGAAGATCCCAACGCTATTACGATTGATAACGATACTTTTAAGTGGCTACACCCAAAGTATAAACAATTAGAGCAAAAATACGGGAAAGATGTTGTAAAATATGTAACCCCGTTTTCTAACCAAATGACTGAGTCTTTAATTGATTATCTGAGTGATAAAAAATTTGATTTAATTATCGAAGGGACGTTAAGAACAGTTGAAGTACCAATGGCCACTGTAACCAAATTACAGAACAGAGGTTACGAAGCGAATTTATACGTTATGGCAGTTCCGAGAATTGAATCATATCTAGGGACTTTGGCACGCTATGAGGATCAATTTAGTTTATCACCTAGAACTGCTAGAGCGACTACCAAAGAAGCTCATGATGTCGTTGTCAGGCAGCTGCCTGACAATTTAGATTTTCTGTATAAACAGAGGTTATTTAAAGAGATCAGACTATATAACCGAAAGGGTAACAAATTATATTCTAGCCTAGAAAATTTGAACGAAAGCCCCAAAAAGATTATTACCGAGATTCTTAACAGAAAGTTAGATAATAATACCCTGCTTAACAGCATAGATAGTGTTATTAATAAAATGGAGATTAATCATCATACAACTACGCCGCAGTACCTCGATTTAGTAGAAAAATCAACAGATTTAAAAAAAGAGATCAGCGATAAGGTGCAGGAGCAATTAAAAGAATTCGCTGAAAAGAATCCAGAAGTTAAGCCTAAAGAAGACCCAGAAAACAAAAACGATCGACCTAGTTATTAGGCTGATCGTTTTTTAGCTTATTAGGTTTATGCGCATTAACGTAATTGGCAAAAATTTTTAAAAGCTCTTCGGTTTGTTCAACCGATAAATTGTCTGCTTGAAAGTATTTTTCTAACAAGGCGCCTTTTTGAATTAATCGCCGGGAACGGGCTTTACGAGCTTGCCGATTTTCATAGTATTTAGATTGGCGTAATTTAAAATCTTCTCGTTCTATTTTCTGTTTTAAGCGGGCTTTTTGTGCAACCAGTTTTTCGTATTGATTAGCCATCATTATCACCACTTATTTACAATTGATTATTTGATTCATGGTTTAAAACCGTTGCGATTTTTTGCGCGAGGTCTTTAATCTTTTGATTGGACAAATCGGCGTAGTCTAAATTTGATGTTTTAATAATTTGCTTGCCAAGGTTTTGTTCAATCTTACTTTTTTCAGCTTTGATCTTTTGATTAAGCTGTTTTAATTTAGCTTCTTGCTTTTCCAATGTTGATAAGGTCATACGAATGCCTCCTTACAAGCTCATATATAATTAATCGAAATAATAACATTCAAACTAATAGAAGTCAATATAAGCGTTGAAAAAGCGAAGCGGAAGGCATACACTAAGTTGAAGTTAAGAGAATCAGCAGACCGAGTGAAACGAGGTCAATGCGCACTTATACACAACAACTAAAGTTGGTTGTGTTATTGTGCTAAACCCTTGTATCAGAAGTCG
>OMBN01000629.1_pt1 | contig 20429 bp, 9 predicted proteins | sample 1644891 | NCBI WGS metagenome assembly OMBN01 (sample SAMEA103958144, study PRJEB25191) | human gut metagenome | reverse complement strand
TCATATTTATTCCATTCATTTTCCATTATAATGCATTGCTATCACTAATAACAGCAATAACAAATGGCGTTTCAATACTACTATATATTATAGTATTTTTTACATTTCTTAAAAAGACACAGAGAATAAAATATATGATCACCCAAAGCATTAAGAATGATATACTAAATATTCGAGACAGCGTCATATATAACACTCAGCTATTAATTGACAGGGAAATCAACAGCAAACAAGTATACCTCAAAAATAGTCAACAGATTTTTTCAATTTTGCAGGAAACGCATCTTCCTACCATCAACACAAAAATAGCTAAAAACGATAAAATCCCTTTACTTGGAGCAACCGATCAAGAAATTAAGACAATTCTCAAGGAATTTAAAACTTCAGATAAATACAAGCAGCTAACTTTGTTAGCAACAAAAAGTAGCGAGAATAATCAGAAAGACTCTCTTCTTGCATTAGCTCTATTTCTAGACATACGTATACACGATCATAGCTATATTGAAGCTATACAACGACATTCCCGCCAAATTCAAAAGTCAACATACAAACCATTTTTTCTGAAAATTCTGCATGCATTCTCTCATCAGTAGTGTTTCTTTTCTATACCAATGATTATGCAGTAGGATTTACAGCCACCTAAAGACTTATATTTGATAACCTCGGCAATCCCATTGGACTCTACATCAAACATCATACTCAATAATTTGGTATTTTCCCAATGACAAGTTGATTTAGTTTGATACTGAATATGAAATCACTGATATCGCATAACATATTTGTAATTTACATCTCTTTGCAATTATAGTTCTTCATTGTCTATCGGCTGAAAATCAGTATCTAACACAGGTCATATCCTCCTTCCAGAATTCAAATTACAAATACAACATAATTTTTAATCATTGCACCAAAATCGGTCCATTCCATAATATGAAATACATGCACCAACTTAGCGCGTTTTTCTTATCTTGCGAGTTCACCAATTTGATGAGAAATACTTCTAAGTGCATACTCTATGTTTTTTAATGAGTCCGTTTCGGACTTACCCTCTCTCTTCGAGCCCGTCGAGGGTGCGGGAATCGGTGCATTTTCACAGTCATATGGCAAGTTGTCCTCATAATCTGCGATTATTCTAGAATCATTTTTCCACGAATACCTAGCGGAAATAACTCCTTTAAGAGGAGCCCCCTCTAATACCCTGCTCTCATCTGCAGAATAAATCGACCAATAAATTCTACGGGACGCTCCTGGCATTAAATCAAACTGTGTGGAGCAAAAAGCTTCAAGCTTATCTTTTAAATATGAACCATCTTCATCGGATAGAAAATGATCGTGCAACAATGAAATTGATATGTCTCTTGCGGGAGATCCTCCCGTGTTGCTTATCTTTAAATCCCAACAGCCAACTCCGCCAAGACCCGGAACAACATCCATCGAAATATATGGGCGGTTACGGTCTTCACTCTCTTGTTTTGATTGCTTTGATGTTTCTCTCATCTGCTTTGAAGCCAAATAAATTTGCCATGCACTAACGCCAAGTGCACCAATGCCGCCAATTGTACTTATAATGGCACAAATCGCCTGAACCGCATCCGTCCAATTCATCACTGTCTTTCTTCTTACCTCCTGAGACCTAAATCAACTCATTTCTCATCAATTCGCCTATACGTGACCTTGCATTCCTTAACGCGGCGGAGCTGCTGATGGCGCAGCAACGGGTTAAGCCAATCGCCGTCAACGAATTTTTGGAAGATGTCAAGCCCGCGGCCGGGAAGAATCTCCCATCCGGTATCCGAAGTAATGGAACGGTCGTGCAAAGTGTCTCTGAATTCGTAGGTAAGGTTCACGCCCAGCTGTGAGAACGTCGATGCCAGTTCGTTCAAACCATCTAGCTGCGCTTCCATGAATCCAGGCTCATTATGCCCGGTCACCAGATGAACGGCTACATCCTCATCGGGATTTTTGCATCTCAGCAGCATCTCCAAGAACTCAGCCAGATTACGCAGCTGGTACGGCTTACGCACATACGCATCCTCTACAACGATTTTCTTTGCCCCGGCCAAGTAGGGGCCGAATAATCCGAAATACGTGATTCCACGTTGATTCTCGACCAGTTCCCGCTGCTTTCCATCGGCCTTTGCTGCAAGACGCTCGACCGGCGTCAACATCACCGCTTCTTGATGCCGCGCTACGGGCAAGGCATCGGCATTCTCAGAGGCACCAGCTCCTCCCTCGCTACCCGCAATTGCCACGGCATCATCGGCAACAGGCGCTTCCGCCTCGCCCTTATCTTCCGAATTCTCAGCTACACGCCCACGCCAATACAGCTGCGGGTAGTCGAGCTCTTCCAACGTCTGCACGGCGACTACTTCACCGTCGCTCACACGCTTGTAGGTAAACTCGACCTCCTCCATGGTGGAGTCGATGCGGCACAGCTGGTCCTTGACGCGCTTACGGCCCTCGATGGCGCAACGCAGCAACGGTTCCATCTGTTCAGGAGAAGCATTGCCGTCCGGGTAAATAAGCTTCATCAATCCGGAGAACGTCTTTTTGATGCCGTCCTTATCTCGCGTGGACAGTGTGGAAGACAGTTCGAAATACTTTTCGAACCGGTCGCTGTAATCGGCATCGCGCAGGTTGTGCAGAATCTCCGCCAGATAGTCGACAACGAAACCGAATCCGCTGGTGAACATTTCGGAACGGATCTGTTCGAACTCCCAACCCGGCAGATAGAAGTGAATACGATCCAGGAATGCCGGATCGTGATACTGTTTCGGCAGTTCCTCGAACAGGTCGGAGTTTTTCAGCATGTACGGCACGTTATGCGAGGTGTTGCCTACGAACGCCATGCTCGCCTCGCCTTGGAACGTCTCGACGCCACGGGAGAACGACTTGTTGGCCATGTAGTTCTTCATGATGTCCACCAAGTCCCGGCCGGCCTTCTTGGCCTTGCCTGCGAACTCGTCGAACGCCACCGTGTCCCAATAGCCCACAAGCCCCAAGTGTCCGTTGGAATTGTTCACGAACAGTTTGGCCACTGTCACTTCCCCGCCGGATATGAGCATGCCGTGCGGTGAGAATTCCGAGTAGATGTGCGATTTGCCGGTGCCTTTCGGCCCGAGTTCGACCAGATTGTAGTTTCGTTCCACAAACGGCACCATGCGTACCAGATGCAGCAGTTTCGCCCGGTCGGAGAATAGATCGGGATTGAACCCAATGGATTGCATCAGCAGATCGATCCATTCGCTATCGGTGAATTGCGAACGTTGCTGCATGTAGTTTTCGCGATCATCACGCGACATCTGCACAGGCTTGAGCTGCAGCAACTGCCATGGTACTTCGCGCGGGTCGCCGGAATATGCGTAACCGATCTGGCACATGCACCAGATGCCTGTCACCAGCAGTTTCGGATAAGCTTTTACAAGGCTTGGATCGACAATGACCTGGCTGATGCCGAGATTGGAGAATGTCGCCTCATACAGGTCGGTTTTGTCATTGAGCACCACCTGCACACGGTCGATAATCCTATGGCTCCCTTTCTCGCGGATTTTCGACTGGATAAGATTGGCTTCCTCGCGATGCACATAGTTGTTTGCAAGAATGGCACGCACTCGATCCACACCCGACTCGATACTGGCCTGGTCGGTGTTCGTGGCATATGCGCTGAGCAGGAACTCCAGCACATATGAGGGCACCAGCGCATTGCCCTTGACCTTGTTCACCAGATCCTTGCGGACGGTGACTCCGGGGAACAGGTCGGTGGTCTTGACATCCAACGCGCTCAGGGAATTCCCATCCGCGTTGTGTTCAGGACTTTCAATCCAACCGTTCTGGCTCATACCCTGCTCATTCATTGTGTTACCCCTTACGGTCGCTCTCCTCTGTGCTCATCCAATTCAGTCGAAGAATCCGGCATCGTCGGCCACCACGCCCTGTTTGAAGAAGTATCGTGCCTTCTGCTCAAGCATGACCAACACATTTGACCCATCTGTCTTCTCACGCAGGCGCAGTTCGATATTCGTTCCATTGAATCGTTCCGCGTCACTGGTCAGCATGAGCGTAGCCGTCACATGGCGTTCGCTTTTCTCCTGCCCGAGCAGATCGAAGGCGACCAGTGTCTCATTGGAGATGAGCACATCATTGCCTGCCGCATCACGCCCCCACAATCCGGCCAATACGGTACGTGCGCGGATTTTTCCTCCAACGGGCTCATTCTGGAAGAATTCCACAGTCAACTGTCTGCTGGAAAGCCTGTCGGTTCGTTGCAGAATAGTGAATTCCACAGCCCTCACATCGTCGGCCGCGGAACGCCCCTTACTGACATGCAGCACAGGAACGACGATTTCCTGCAATGCTGCTCCTCCATGCACATACTTCACACCGGCGCCCTGCATGCGCAAGCGCATGATGGAGTTCGGTACTTGGATGCTTATGCCTTCATTCCGAGCATCGTCCATTCCTATCTGTGTGGCGTTGAATGTCACGAACGCGCGACCCGGAGCAAGATTGGATCCGATGGAGAATCGCCTCTTTCTCACCCATACCGCATCGCCCTTGGGCTGTTCGCTCAGCCATTCTGTACTGTCCAGATCTCGGTCCTGATAGAGGAATCCGTGATCCGCAGTGATGATCATGTTATGAACGTTGCCGCTGGCAAGTTTTTTGACTACTTCGCCCAGTTCCTTGAACGTCTTCTCGCATGCGTCCACTGTTTCCGATTCCGTTTTCTCCGTATCACCGGTGGCGTCGATATGGTTGTGATACACATACAGCACGTTGCAGGATTTATATAGTTCTTTGATTTCGCTGACTTTCAGCTTTGTCAAATCGTCATATCTAATCGCTTTGCCGCCTACGGACGAAAGAATGGCGGCGCGCGCTTCAATTCCTTTGGTGCTGCGTCCATCAGCCAGAACATACAAACGGTCTTTGCTGTCGAATTCGAGCGAGCCGTGCGGCAGCAACGCCGCCATGCCAAGTTGCGTATAGGATGGCAGAACGCTGTATTGCATGTTCAGTTTCGTACTGAAACGGCTCTCCCTGTCGATGCGTTCGGACAGTTCCTGCGCAACCTCGTAACGTAGCGCATCGGAAATGATCACGGCGATTTTTCTGCCGGACTTCAATACCGGCGCGATTTCACGTTCATAGAAATTGGTTTGCGCGTCCATGTCTATGAACTTCCATTGGCTAAGCGTATCGACTTGTTTTTGCCATGCCTGACCCAGATCCTGCTGGTATGCCTCGTAGGCGCTTTGCAGATCATCGTCCACGCTCACCGCATCCGGGTTGGCACGATGCCATGCGAGCACATATTTTCTGTATGCGCCATCGGCCTTGTACAGCTTTTCGGCATATAGCTTCATCCCTTGTTCCGGTGAGCTGATGGTGCTAATGAGTCCGCTGCATTCAGTCAACACGGCGCGAAGCCTGCTTGCTGCGGCAATGCACTCGTATTGGTCGGTATATTCTGCATACCAGAGCTTTTGCTTACGCCCGTTGATGATTCGTTGCACCTGGTCGTCCGTAATGGATTGCGAGCCCAACCGTTCGAACAGCTTGTTGACGATCATCTCGTCCACGTCGCGGAACAGGTCGCGGTCGGCAAGCTCTTCCACGCTCATGTCGGCGATTCGAGTGGACAGGTGCAGTTCCTCCACGGCGTTCTCGGAAAGATTCTGCAGTACCGTGCGCATGTCGATGTTCTTATACCAGTCGTCCCAGTCGCGAATAATGTTCGCATAAGTGGAGACGGCGTTCTTTCCATCGGAGAATCCGTTCCATGCGAGCTGGAACAGCCATAGCACGAAGTCCTTCACTGTCGGCTCGCTGCCGGCATCGGCATCCACATCAAAACGATAAATGCGCCGTGTTCCAGTCCAATGGAACGTGCTTAATCCCATGCGTTCGATCGCGGTGATACCGGAATCGTCACCCTGCGAATATTGTGCAAGCAGCTCAGCCCAGATGTCTTGCATGCTGTGCCGATCCTCTTTCAGCTGCAGCAGCGTGGCGATCATCTTCGCTTGGAAATCGGTGGCGTCGTCGTGCGCGTTAAGACGTTTCGCGAGACGCTTGGCGCGTTCTTCGCTGTCGAAGAACTTTGGCACGCCCCTCATTACTTCCAACCACTTGTTTCGAGTGTCGGCGGAGGCTTCCGGCAGCGTTTCCGTAAGTGTCACGGCGAGTTTGTCCATGGTGAACGTGGGACAGTACGCCAATTCCAAATCCAACAGCCAGTTGTCTTGAACCGCCGGGGCCGGCTCCGTAAGATACACGAGGAATTTTTGATTCGGCTGCTCGTGGAACATGCGATAGCGCACCGTGAACGGAATGTACCGTCTGTCATTCTCATCCCCAATTTCCGGAGTGATGAGTTCAACCTCACGCAGTATCTCATCAGTGGTGCGCTCCCCCACCAACGTTTCCACAACATCCGCGTACTGTTTCTTGTCATCACGCCAGAACACGATGCGCCCACGCTCGCCTGGCTGGCTGAAACGTCTGGCGAGCAGTCTTGTTACTTGGCTATTCTCACTCATGCAGTTCCGTCCTTTTCTTCGCTTCAGCGTATCGAGTGGCGCGGGCAGCACCAATTTTCACTGCACTGCCTTCCTCTACCAGACTCTTCAATATTCGTTGAGCCTGCCTTTCCTGCACGCCCAGTATCCGTATGGCGTCAGAGATAGAAATGCTCGCATTCTTACGCAGCGCATCAAGAATACGCTCTTTCTGGGATGGAACCACTGCAATGGCGGCATTCGGAGCAGCACTCGTTTTTGAAGTTGCTCCTTCCACAATCCCGTCATCAGAAAGCGAATCCCGTCGCAATCCCGTCACAATACCTGTCTCTGAGCCATTGCGATAGATATTGATACGCAGATCCGTATCGCCGCCAAGAAATTCCGGTTCCGGCAATCCGGCATCGCGCACCTCCTGCATCACACGCAGGATGCCGCTCCCCCAGTGCTCGATATAACCCATGTATTCAAAAGCAGAGGCCAATGCCTCATTGCGAATTTTTGAATAGCCCTGCTTCATACGTTCAATGGTCTGTCCCATCGGCAGACGCCCGGGCGAAGTGATCTCCAATCGATTATCGTAAATCGCGATCTGAATGCTTGAATGGTCGATATAGCTGCGATGCACTATCGCGTTGACGATCAGCTCTCGAATGGCATCCGGCGGAATCTCATACACGTCCTGCCGGTACACGCCCTTGAATCGGGCACCCATATGGATGTTGCGCAACACATACTGGTAGGACTCTTCGATGAGTTCCTGCGGAGTGCCGACGAACTCACGTCGATCCACAAACACAGCTTTAGTGGTTCCCTTGAACACTCCGCATTGCACCACGGACCGGACGGCCGTATTACCAGTCAGAATCGCATAGGCGTTGGTGGGCACCAATCGCCCATCCTGTTCTGCCAGCACGCCCCATTGCAGCAACTGTTTCTCCGTAACCGTTTTGACTTTCGAGGGGTCTTCGGCATTATCCTTCGCGGTTTTCGTCAGACTTGCGCACAGTGCCTCGATGTCTTCTTCCGTTATGGACAGTCCAAGGCACTGTACTTGGTCGAAGCTCCGGCTGCTGCCTTCGATGGTCAGCTCACGGATGGTGGGCTGATCGGCTTGACGCGTGGTGCCAGCTACGCGAACGAACGTTCCTTGCTCCTGGCCAAGCGACTTGATATGGTACGGACGCTGCAAGCCGGGAGCGATCTCAGCCACGATAACCGTCTTGCCGTTCACATCATGCATGGTGATGTCAGGAATGATCATCGGCTCGCAGCTATTAACAATGGCGTCCGAAATGGAATCCATCACCGTGAACACCTTGTCTTCGGCAATACCAACCACGCGAAGCGTTTGGTCTTCGACACCGAACACCAAACATCCACCTTGCCCGTTGGCGAACGCTACCGCGGTTTTGGTGTAGTTGATGCTCCTGGAAGGAGGCGTGAGCTTGTACTCCACATTCTTGGATTCGCCGCGCAACAGTGTTTTAATACCCATATCTCACCTTCTTCGTCACCATTACGCAGCTCCTCCTTTGAAAGAAGGACTCCAAGTATCTGAGATGATACGCTTCTGCCTTGCTAAAGACACCAATGGACTAACTTTGCCAATTCCAAACTTATCGATTAGATTCTGCAATAATTCTTCTACTCGCCATACATAAGGAATATCAGGTTGCTTAAATAAACACGTATAAAACTCAATAAATGCCTCCGCACATTCCTGCGGAATATCATCAATATTTTTAAGCATAATAAGGTTGATAAAATCCCGCCCCATAATTCTTGGGAAATTATCAGAAAGATACTTCATTCCTTCTTTAAGATGCTCATCCAACAGAGGAATTAGTTCAGCAAAAGCAATTCGCTCTTTTTCACTCCAGTTCCGTCCTTTGCCGGCATGACGATCTTCAATAAATCGATGGAGCCATAAATCCCACACCATATTCTTGCCTTTGGAATCAAGCCGGAATTTGAAAGCCCACACAATCCGGTCCATGAACAAAGGAGCATAAATGCCATTCCCAGCTGTCACGACTTTAGACAAAAGTTTCGTTCTCCGTTTATCTTCCAATCCAGCATAAGTAACTATCCAAAATACCTGTAAGAGAAAGCTTTGTTTCTTATAATCATCCAAATGAGACAGATATTTAAACTCATCAAGACAGCTCTCATAAAAAGCTATGTCAATAAGTCGAATATTAAGATTCGGATTCGGGAGCATCACATTCCAAATAAACTTCGTGCCCGCTTTTTTCATTAAATCAGGCAACCAGCTCTCTGTATTTTCCCGATCGAGCGAATGAAGCATATTGATATTTGTAAGCAATGCTGTCCAAACGAGCGGAGAGAAGTCACCTTCATCATCTACAAAACGACGAACCATCTTCTTTTCGAGATCATCAAGACCATTCCAAGAATCAGCTTCTTGCCTATATCTCCAACGGATTCTGCCCATCCAGAAATAAGCGAGTTTACCAGGCCAACAATTCAAGGAATATGTAACTGGATCGTTCTGCCATTGCTGATCTTTACTTGCGCTGAATGTCGAGCTATATCGTTCCCAAATTTGCAACGCGATATCACTCATTATCTGTAAAGTTTTCGCGGTAATCGTAGTCTTTTCCCCATCAATCTGTCTATTCAGGAAAAACGACACTGCGCTTACTTCATCTTGCCCCATCTTCGGCAATAGCTTCTTCAATAAATCAAGAACCAATATTTGTTCATCATCCAGGGATGCCTCACCCCACCCACGAATGATTGAGCAACTATATTGAACTGCGTCACTTTCTTTATGCCGATTGACAAGTTCCCAAAGAGTAAATCCCACCCGCGGACTATGCGAAACAACTTCAGAGATTTGATTATTAATACTCAAAGAATCAAATTTAACCGTTTTATCTTGGTTACCAAACATTTTTTCTTCGAGAACAGACGGACGGTTCTCCAAAATATCAATAAATTGCTCATCAGTAATTCCAGTAGTTACACTGCAAACCCCTTCAGAATAAATATGGAAATCTGCATGCTCTCGCGGCAAAAAATTATATTTCCGAGCAAGCTCATTCTTCCACTTCTGAGCCTCAGGCCAATTCTCCATTCCACCATTCATATGCTTAAGAAGCCATTGAAGAACATCAAACTGCTCATAAAGCGCCGTTCGTTCATCAGAATATGTTTCCTTGAGGGAATCAAGTTTATTCCTCAGATATTCTAGTATGTTTTTCTTCGAATTCTCTCCCATGCTCGGAGCGGCTTCTTTAAGAACCATATAGACTTCATGATGGGCATCCAAGTCAAATAAATAATCATGTTCGAGAATCCAAGTGATTTTACGGTTCGCATCCCAATCCGAAAAAGCAATAGTATTAATCGCTAAACGTTTAAGAAGCGCAGACTCACTATTCCACCACCGATATATCAGACTATCCTGTTGATCTTTATGACCATGCGCATAATCACGAAGAATGTCGACAAACATAGATTGCAAATCAGATACATATAAATTCTGATCGCTAGGCTCTATCGATGGCCTACTTAAACAAGAGTATTCATTTTCACCTTGATAGGCTTGTAATAGAGCACTCGCTCTTTGCAAGCTTGATTCAGCAAGAAATGCCATCTTATTCATATCGAAATTCAAATGATTATCAAGCTCTTCTATCCTGTCATATGGCCACGCAATCTCAGCTCTAGACCTTATGCCATTCCCTTGGAAAAGGGTAGTCAGTTTTAAATATGGGCGAATAATGAGAGATAATATTTGAGGCGAGATGTCTGAATTGTAAAGTAATGATGGATCAATAAATTTATCAAGAACACTTGGAGCGGAATGACCCTGCATAGAAGTCATTAAAACGGTAAAGACCGGAATTAAATCCCGTCTGCCCCAATGGCTGATGCAATAACTGACACATTCATGCAATTGCTCAAATAACCAATCAGACATCGATGATTGCAACTTGCAAAGCACATACAGCACAAAATCTCGTTCTTCCGGCTTTTGCACAAAATCGACAAGGAACCAATCCAGCAGAATCTTCTCGTTCTGAGTCTTTGGGGCCCTTTCTGTGAAAACTTCCCGGAACGCGTCCGAGCTCATCAGCCAAGATAGCCATTCCCTCTTTATCTTCGATTTATCTGTTTTTTCCTGACCTTCTTCCCTTTCAATAATGTCAACAAAACATTGCGCTCCTTCATCTGTAGATAACGCAGCCCTAACATAGTCAAGATCAACAGCATCCTTCGGAACGCCATTTTCGATAATGCCCGGTAAACGTTTTTTGTAGGCATTGTAGTCCGAGGATATATAATCAGTCCAAGCGGTTAGCGCTTCAACTAACGCATGATGCCCATTAGCAGCAGGATAGGGAATTGGAATAATTCCATTATGTTGCCATTCATTATCTCTTCCGTCCATATCCTCCTCAGAGAGGAAAATGTACCGAGGTCTGGCGTGGGACGAAATGCCCAATGCAAGATATCGCATAATGACATCGCCAAAGCTGTAGCCAATGAATACAACCGTGTATGTCTCAAATAGCTTAAGTAGAAAACGTGTCGCCCAGCCCTCTGAAAGGTAAGCCCGAGCAAAATCCCTATCGTCAAGGACTATTTCGCAATCAGGGCTATCCACTGAACCATGCAAATACAACAATCCTGAGAAATCGCTGCCGATGGGGACAGCCGGTCCATAATAGCTTCTACCTAAATCACAATTCTGCCTTTGCGCAGCTTCCTCAAGAAGAAGATCGTAATTTGTTGTCACAATGCGCGGAGTTTTTACGCTACTAGCAAGTCTGACGATGGCCTCATGTGTGGAATTGCAATGAATATCATCACCACGCATAATATCTTTAGTTCGCTTATGGACATTGAAATTATCAGGCAACATCCCGATAAAACGATCTAACTGCTCATCATCACAAGGCCGGGACTCGTCTGCCTCATCAGCAAGCATTGTGGCTAACTGTTTGTAGGAAGGCAGGATGGAGGGAGGATTAAATGAAGCTCCAGCGCCGACAAAGAAAACCACTTCATCCTTCGCGGAGGCGTCGAGCAACTGCTGAGGAATATTCACATCTGCCGTAATCCACATAAGCTGACAACTACTCCTTGCCCAGCGGATGGACGGGCCAGGTCCAGGTGGAGACGTCTTTGCGCTTCTTCTCGATAGAGGGGATGGAACGCAATGCCTTGCCCATGCGCAGGTAGTTCACCAGCACACCGTCGTCCAAATCCATTTCCAGGTTGCGGGTAGCTAATGGGTACAGGGTCTGGTCCTCGTAATCCTTACACTCGAGAACGGCCTTGCGCAGTTTGGCGGCCTGTTTCTGGTCCGCGGCACGATCCGAATGTTCCAAGCTATCGGCGATGTCGGCGATTTTGCCAGTGTAGTCACGCAGATAGTTGAGCACCACGTTCGTGGTTTTTGGCGTATACCGATGCAGATACACGAGCGCCTTGAACGAGCCCCTGTTGTTGGTTTGGCTGGAGTACTGCCAGTAGATCGGACGATTCGAGTACATCTTCACGTGGTCGTTGTAGAAATCATTCACGAAATACTTGCGGATGCTTTTGCCCAGCACCTGTTCGATGTAGGCGATGTTCGCGGCCAGATTCTCCTTGTCGAACGCCACGGTGAGGAACCTGCGGAACCGTGTCACGATATCATCTTCGAAGCAGTCCGTCTCCGTGACCGGAATGACATTGTCCGCGTCCGGCCCGAATGACGGGTTCGGAATCTGCGCATGGTAGTCATCAAGTGTTTCACCCTGCGAAGCGAGAATCAAACCAGGCTTATCGAGCGAATACCTGCCGAACATGCAGCCCACCGCATAGGAAATGAGCTCCTTGACGACATCTTGCGCGAATTTCTCGTTGCGCACTTCCGGAGTATCCTTCGGATATGCGAACGCGACGTTGCGCTTCAAAGACACGCGTTCCAGCGGCACATCGCATGGCACGTCATCACGCACGCCATATGCATCTGCGACCAGCTCATTATTGCAAATCTCACGCTGATGCTGTTCCTCGGATACACAATCCCAATATCTACGCAGATGCGATATCGCTTCTTCAAGCAAATCATCCGCACAAACCCCCTGACTGGAATCAAGCAATGCGAACCGCTGGTAATTCCATGATGTCTCATACGAGTTCCAGTCGAAACGCGCGACGCTGATTGCTTCTTTTACGATTGTCAGGAGCTCGCTTGGCAATGCTTCGACCATCGGAATCTGTGATATTTGCCCAACCTCAAAATGAAGAGTTGGAGCAATGGCCTTCAACAGAGTTAATGCGAGTGAAGAATTACAAACAGACATTGCCTCATAAAGCTTTGTATCAGTCTCTCTGAAAATGCTCGGCGCAGTATCAGCATAGATATGACCTTCGTTGAAATATCGAAAAGCAGGAGCGCCTGAACTAATCCTTGACCACGAAATAGACGGCCGAAAATAGGTCTTAGGGTTACGGATGACCGATCTAGGTCTGAAATCTTCAAGTTCCTTGCCATCATTTTCCCAGTTAACAACGAACTCCTGGTTGCCATACCATTTGCGGTATTCGCCACCTTTGTTATAGGGAAACCATTTATCGCAAACCGAAGTTTTTCTGTCCTTTGAGTTATCCAATGTAAGTTTCGACTTGGATTGCGAGACTTCCCACCATTCACGTACAAATCGAGCATTATCAGCCGTTGCTAAACCTTGCCGAGGTTCAGCAATTTCCTTGAGTGCTTTGTTCTTGGCAAAAGTATCTAGCATAGGTTCACTAAGCCAACAGACGATTGGTGAACCCGGAATCTGCGAGAACTCACGCTGATCCACTTCAAAACGCACTTTAGATCCATCAGCTGCAAGAATGCTCAATAGCTCAAAACTTTTCCTGACTACCCCAGTTTGAGTCAATTTGATGAAAGTAGTTTTTTTATAACTCGTGCAACATGGACAGATAACAAAAGCTGCATTGGCACCAAAAATATCCGGATGGTTCGAAATATCTCGAATATGAAGAAAACTCTCAATTCTTCTTTTCTCGATTAAATCTTTCCGCATCCCTTCAAAAGTTTTAATGAACATCCATGTGTCCCCAAGAACCATTCCTTCAAGACCATGTTCCATAGCCAATCCAAGAAAGCGAACGTAAAAACAGCCATACAAATCAGTTTTGCCATCCTCATAATGGTCCTGCACGAACTGTTTAAGCTCGCCACTCATGTTCTTCGCACCCATATATGGCGGGTTCGCCACTACTGCCACGTATTTACGTGCGAGGTACCTTGTTTGAGTAAATACGTCCTCTGCATGTTCACGCAGAAGTGGGTCGAACAACGTATCGATGCCATCCTCGCTTTCCGGTGATGACGCCGCCAATTCAACAAGCTCCTGTGGCGGCTGAATCAGCGAACCGTACACGTCCGCCTTCGCATAGGTGTTCCATACCGTGGAGTCCAGATTCACCTGGTATAGGTCATTCAGCTCGGCGACTTCGTCTTCCTTGAACGCAATCGGCACAATGCGCTGAATATTCGGCTCCACCTGCTTCTTGAAGAATCTACGGGAACGAGAGCGAGCCTTCATGGTCAGGGCAAAGGCAGCAAGGCTTGCGGCTCTCTCGTCGATTTCCATGCCGTACAGGTTGTGTTTGAGAATCAGGCTGGGAATATCGCTCGGCGCATACCCCTCCTCCTCGTAGATCTCATACAGCAGGTCGAACGCGTAGGTAAGCATGTGGCCGGAACCGCATGCGGGATCGCAGACGGTCAAATCCTCCGGGGTCTGGATTTTGAGAATGTCCTCATCCCCGGCGGCATCATTCTCTGAAGGCCAGATGTAATAATCCCAGTTCTTGTACAGCTGGCTATCCGGATGCGACTGCATCCAAAGCCTGCCAACCGTGTTCTGCACCAGGTAGCGCACGATCCAATCCGGCGTGAACAGCTGGGTGGCTGCGGGAATCTCATTGGCTCCGGCTTTGTGGTTCTTCTTGAACCCGTCCATCACCTCGTTCTTGCGTTCCGAAATGTAGTACTGGTACAGCCAGCCGATGATCTCCACATTGCCAGACGGATCGTCAACGCCGCAATCCTCCGGGGTCATGATCTCCACCGCATTCCTCAACACGGAACCCTCGGCGAGCAGATCGGCTGGCATGAGCAGTTCATCCACTCTGCCGGCTTCCTTGCCGACGTTTTCGAACACGAACGGCAGGTTACGATTCCAGAACCGGCATTCGGATTGCAGCAGCAGGCCATAAGCCACGCCCTGCGGATCATCTGCCAAAATGGAGCCACTCAGCAATCCTTCAATGCGCTCTTTGGCCTTATCATTCACCCGCAACGAGAACACCCTGCTGTCATACTCGCCTCGTTTCGCGGCTGCAAGCACTTCCGGCAGACCGTTCGTGCTGGTCAGGCCAGCTGGAGAGACCACCGGCGTACCGGTGAACCCGTGCACATCCATGTAACGGAACGCGATGATGCGATTGAACCACCGGTACGCATAACGTTCCACCACATGTCTGCGGCCCTCTACGCCGCCACCGGCCTGCTCGATCTCACGCTGCAGAAAAGCGAACGCACGTGGGTCGTCAACCTGGGCGTCGGAATTCGGCACCAATGCGGCGTCAAGCCGGGCCCTCACCGCGTTCATGAGCTGGCGGCGCGCATCCGTTGCGAAGGCTTGCAGTTTCGACGTGTTCATAGCAGGATCTTCTTTCCATTCTCAATGGCGACGATAAGCTCACGGCGGTAGGCATCAAGGAAGTCATCCACATCATCCTTGGTTTCCAAAGCGTCCTTGGTGTGAGGCCTGCTGATGGTAGCGAACGACACGGCCACGCGCGGGGTTTCCTTTTGTTGCGATTCAGGAATGTTCGCATCCATCGGCGTAGTAGCTGTAGCAGCCTGCGCCTCTCCTGCGAGCGCGGTCTTCGGTCTCGGCGCGGAGGCTGCTAGTGCGTTGATGAGTTGCGGGTAAGTGCGTTCGCTCAGTTCGTGTACGCTTTCGCGCATTTTGTAGATGAACGGTATGCGCTGCATGCGTTCCGCCACTTGGTCCAGTTCTGTCTCGACCTTGGTTTGCGCGGCTTGTGTTGCATGCTGATATTCGGTGGAATCGTGGATTCTGGCGCGAATATTTTCCACGTCGTTAAGCGCGTTGGCGCGTTCGGTTTGGATGGTTGCGTCTGTTGCCTCACGCAGATCGTCAATGGCAGTCTTGAATTTATTGGTTTTGCGGAAGATGTTCGGGTCGTTTGCCAGCTGTTCCGCGGATTGGTACAGGCTTGCTGCCGTAGTGCCAGATACATAGTCGATGTTCGGCTTGTTGTTTTTCAGCCATTCCAATCCGTCTGCAAGAATCCTGGATTGGGAGCCGTTGAGGAAAGCGACAATCGGGTCGATTACGTCTTCTTTAAACTCGAGCAGTTCTTCGGAACCGTTTTCGGTTTCTTGTGCGGTGAAATCACCAAGCAGCCAGTCCTCACCCATTCCGGAGGCATAGTTGATTTTCTCAATGGCCTTGTCGAGCTGCTGCACAAAGCCGAATCGGGCATTGCGCACGCGCAGCTGGGTCAGACTCTCCGCTTCCCGCTTAAGTCGCGTGGTAACGGCCTCCGCCAGATCAATCGCGTTCGATGGCAGGTCCGCGACGGTGAGTCCAAGGAAATCCCTGGCGAAGTCACGCAGCTGTGAAACTTTTCTCGTGTCGAATACGCGCGGTAGATCCACACGAATGGAGTCCTGCTTTTTCGTTTCCCTGAGCAAACGGGCGGCCTCGCTGCGCTGCACCGGCTTGCCGTCCAGCGTCAGCGTGATTCTGTCGGAACCATACAGGTGGCCGATGCATGCGAGCGTGGCGGCGTACGGCCAACCATAGGGAACGCTGCCGTAGGCATCAAGAAGGCTCTTGACGGTGGCGACCATGCCTTTGCCTTTGTCACGACTGACCGCGGCGAACACATCATCGGCGGGAACGTCGAGCTTGTCCTGCACTGCGTTCATGCCGTCAAGCATGCCAGGTTGGTGCTGCGAAGCGTTCATGATGATACGGGCGAGATCCGTTTCCTCATATCGTTGCCCGCCAAGCAGGGAGAAGTTCGTGTAATACCGGCCGATAAGCGTTCCAAGACCTTCCGCCATACGGGCCTGCACCTCGGTGGATTTCACTTCCACGGTTCCGCCGTTATAGTCGAACTCGCCATTGGCTGCGGCCTTGGCGACACGGGTGCGTAATTCCGCATAGAGCCTTTCATTGGCGACGCTCTTGCGGGAGATGATCTGCTGGCGAACCTCAGATTGGCTGCTCTTGTCGGTGCGCATAAGGTACGTATAGGTCTTCACGTACATGCGCAGGTCGTCAAGCAATGTTTTGTCGGACATATCCAACAGCAAAGTGATGGTGTCGCGCATACCCATGCCCATGCGAATGGCATCGGCACGGTCCTGCGCATTGGTCGAAGTGACCACGTTCAACCAGATGGGCTGTTGCGCGGACTGTTGCACCCCATCGATGCGCAAACCATAGCGGAACTGGGCACGCTGTTCGCCGTATGCCACGGTCATCTTGCCGAGCACGTCGCTGACCAGGATCTTCTTCAGCTCGTCGATTTCCTTGCTGGAGTCGATGTCCGTGCTTTTGATCTCCTGCTCGATATCCTGCTCTTCGTTGGTCAGATAGTTGTAGGTATCTCCCACACGCTGCACATACGTGTCTTTTTCCAACTCTCCCAGAACATACTTGATGTTCCGTTCCAGTTCCATCACGTCCATGTCGAACTGGTCGGTCAGCAGAATGCGCAGGTTATGCGGTGTAGTAGGGAATCCGTCGACATGCTTGACCAGCAGCAGCACCTTCAGCAGGCGTACGCCCAGTTCCTTTATATCGGAGCCGAGTCTCTTTTCGGCTTGGTTGATGCGGAAGTTCGAGGTTGATTGGATGGCGTCGGCAATACCGTCATATAGTTTGTCGAACGGCATCAGGGCCCCGACCATCTCATTCTGACTGGACCGCAGCGTGCTGCTGATGGTGGAAAGCATGGACCGTTCACCCACAGATGCGTGGCGTCCGGAGAACATGTTGTACCGGCTCATTTCCCGCAGCACGTTCTGGAACAATTCGAATTCATAGTTCACGAACGGGTACGATGCGATGAAATCGTCCTTGCTGTATGCCTTGTTATTACTGAATTTCGAAGTCTCACGAGTGAATTCGAACATGGTGCGCAGGTTCGCGTTCTGCTCATTCCATAGCTCGTTCATCACCGACTCATATTCCGGTTTCTTGGTCAGCAAGCGCTTCTGAATGACTTCCACCACGTCGGCGCTGTTGAGCTTCAGCTTGATGGAGAACCTGCCCTGGATTTTCGAGAAGTCATAGCTTTGCTGCTTGGTCCGATCGCCGACGATAGTATCCATATCTTCCTGGGAAGTGACCACCACCCATGCACGCCCGTTGGTCTTGACGGCAAGATCCTCGGCGATGGATTGCAGGGACAGCATGAGTTCTCTGTTCTCACCGATGAACTGGCCTACCTCGTCCACGAGGAATAGGATGCGGCGGTTCGGTTCCTGATGGGACAGCCATGCGTTCACGTCGTCTGCGAAGTCGCCGACCGTCATCGTGTACGTATCCTCGTACCGCTGGATGATGCTGTCCTGCTCCGGCTTGCCCGTCACCGCGGCATAGGCTTCGCAGATCTCATCATCCCATAGCACGGCCTCGTCGCGCCCCTCGCTCCACGGTTTGCCAGCCGCTTGTTCGAATTCATGTTTGAAATCGTCAAGGTAGCCGTTGTTCGCCAGATCACGTTCGAATTTCGCGACAAACGGATTCTTGCCATAGAAGCCACGCGCCTCATCGAATACGCGGACAAAGGCGTACAACAGCGCATCGGAGGCATTGGATTTATCTGCCTTCTGATCGATGTTAAACAGAATCGACGTGGCAGGAATCGTCAAGGTCTTCTCAAGCTGCCCTGCAAGCATCTGGTCATCCTGCGATTCGGCTTTGCCCATAAAGGCATGAACAATCTGTTCGCGACTCATGGTCGGCTTATTGCCCTTGTCAACGAGTTCAGCCGGGACCTCGCCCAGAATATGCGACAGCATCTTCAACAGGTGCGATTTACCGGAACCGAAGAAACCGGAAATCCATGCGCCATTCTGTTCGTGGTTCGACGGGTCGTTATATGCATCGAGGAATTTGGCCAGATTGCGGCAAATCTCCTCCGTCAGCACATACTCATTGACCTCATCGTCAAGGTTCTTCTCATCATTGGCCTTGATCACACCATTGATATTGCGGTCAATGTCCTTGCTGAACAACTCCTTGAAGCTGATAGCGCTTTCCCCGTTCATCTGCGTTCCCTTCTTCTTTGAACGAATACTTCACAAGCATTACTCGCATTCCACCTAAATCGGCAAAACAACCCTTAGGCCGTCATTCCTGTCATTCCTCCAGTCGCACACTCATCTCACGCAGATTTTGCGCACGATAATAATTATCCCCAGGCAAACAGCCGAATAGCGACATGACCGACCCCGCGGAAGCGCTTCTCGTAAACGTACCCGGATAGAACAGCACCAATGGGCGATCATCGATGCGCCCTTGCAACGCGTTAAGCAGTGTATGCGCACGAATATACGGGTAAACCTTGCCGATTCCCGTAATGAATACGATATTGGCTCCGCCCTCGCTCTTGGCCTGCTCGTAATGATCACGAATGGTATCAGGCAACTGAGCCGTATCCGCGCCCAACACGTTATCGAGCAGTCCTAAAAACTTATCCGTATGCGCATCCGACGAGACTTTTATGTGGCGTTTTGCCTCCCTATTAAGCACACGATCCAGAATGCCACGATTACCAAGAATCTCCAGAACAACATCGAATAAATCCAGCGTGAGCACCTGCGGAGCATAATCGCCATCATATTTCGGCGTCATCGTCTGCAGCTGACTCACCAATTGCCTGATATGTTCGGCGACCTCAAGCTCCTGCCTAGGCGGATAGTCATAAATATAATAAGGCTGCTCACCGGCCAATCCACTATTGGTTCTGAACGAACGGGACTCCATAATCTCGCGCAAATGAGCGAAATCAGCATCAATGTCACGGTGCTCATCGGCAGCTTCAACGCCTGCGATGAAATCGGTCATGCTATCCCCCATTCGTACTCACAAGGATGATTCACGCATCGGGAAAAACCCGAACGAATCTGGTCTCTTCATAAGGATATCCGCCAAAGAGGGACTGGGTAGGAAGGAAACCACCGTGTCGGAATTTTTATCGAACAGATGGGCCTCAACCATGGCCTTGAACAGATTGGACCGGAGTTTCTTCGCCGTTCCCTCGCTTATGATTTCCAGCTCAGGATGCCATGTAGCCTTGTTCGCAATGAAGCGAGCATAATCCTCGAAATCAAGATGCAGGTTCCCTACAAGATAATGTTTTTTGAGCACTTCACCAGCGAATTCCCCGACGATTGCATAATAACGGCACATCGCGATCCACATAAGTGCCTCACGGTCGGATATGGAGGAATCAGGGCCTGCCAAATATGCAAGCTCCCCAACCGTGAGCGCACTGAGCCGCCTAGTAGTTTCCGCCACAACGCGCCTGTTCGCGGAATCCGTGCGAATCGCAAGAACGTTTTCCTCGATGGCCTGCTGGCGAATCGCAACAATGGACTTGCCCACCTCGGTTTGGGGAGAACACTCAGCGTCGCCGCCGCCTGCATGATTCAGATGATTCAGATACATTTCCGCAAGCGCCCGGCCCTGCGAGGCAAGAAGTCCGCCGACAGTGAAGGAAAGCCGGTACCGCTCCCCCTGCGTCGCTTCCGCACCGTACGAGCCCGCCATGCGTATTCCTCCCTTTGCTAAGACACAAGAATATTTCAGA
>OMBN01000600.1_pt1 | contig 21327 bp, 14 predicted proteins | sample 1644891 | NCBI WGS metagenome assembly OMBN01 (sample SAMEA103958144, study PRJEB25191) | human gut metagenome | reverse complement strand
CGCCGCTGCCGATAATTCGCCCGCGGGCATCCATTACGTTGATATTGGTATCGATGATGCGCATGGTACGTGCCACGATATCCTGCGCCATTTTGGTATCAAGATGCCAGCCAGCCATAAGTCCTCCATTATGCACGGCTTAGCATAAGGAAGTACGTAACGTACGGCATTGTGCAAATGCCCAAAGGATGATGAAGATGTATGGAGTTGTGGTGAAGTTCACAGATTGTAAGGAGAACCCCTTCCCGTTTTCAGGAAGGGGTTGAGGGAAATTACTGCATTAACAGGTAGATGGTGCTGTCGCCGCGCTGAATGTTCAGTGCCAGCACAGACGGTTTGCTGTCGAGAACTTTACGCAGTTCAGCGATGTTTTTCACTGCCTGCTGGTTCGCGCCAATAATCACATCACCTTTCTTCAGGCCGATCTGCGCAGCCGGAGTGCCCGTTTTCACGTTGTTCACCACCACGCCCTGATCTTTACCTTTGTTGCTCATCTCAGCGCCTTCAATGCCGTTGAAGATGGTGCTGGAATCAACCTGATTCTGGCTGCTCTGCTGAAGTTCCAGGTTCACGTTAACCTGCTTCCCGTCGCGCAGTAAGCCCAGGGTCAGTTTGCTACCTACCGGCATAGTGCCCACCTGAGCACGCAGTGCGGCAAAGCTGCTGATTGGCTTACCGTTCAGTGAGGTGATCACATCACCCGCTTTAATGCCCGCTTTCGCGGCGGAAGAATTCGGCAGAACCTGGCTTACGAAAGCACCGCGCTGGGCGTCAACTTTCATCGCTTTCGCCAGATCGGAGTTCAGCTCAGTGCCCATAATACCCAACTCACCACGTTTCACCTGGCCGTATTCCACCATCTGCGAGGTCAGGTTTTTCACCATGTTGCTCGGGATAGCAAAACCGATACCGATGTTTCCGCCGTCCGGTGCGAGGATCGCGGTGTTGATACCGATCAGTTCGCCGTTCAGGTTAACCAACGCACCACCTGAGTTACCCCGGTTGATCGCTGCATCGGTCTGGATGAAGTTTTCGTAGTTTTCAGCGTTCAGGCCGCTACGTCCCAGCGCAGAGACAATCCCGGAAGTTACTGTCTCGCCCAGGCCGAACGGGTTACCAATTGCTACGGTGTAATCACCCACGCGCAGCGCATCAGAATCCGCCATCTTAATTGCGGTCAGGTTTTTCGGGTTCTGGATCTGGATCAGCGCGATATCAGAGCGCGGATCTTTGCCAACCATCTTCGCGTCGAACTTACGACCATCGCTCAGTTGGACTTTAATCACCGTCGCGTTATCAACAACGTGGTTGTTGGTGACGACATAGCCTTTATCGGCATCAATGATAACGCCGGAACCCAGCGCCATGAATTTCTGTTGCTGGCCGCCGCCATTACCGCCCAGGCCCCCCTGGCAGAACGGAGAGCTCTGGAACGGAGAACCCTCCTGGCAGAACGGAGAATCATCACCGAAGAACTGCTGGAAATTACGCGGCATACGCGGCGTATTAACGGTTGTGCTACCTTCTACGTTAATGCTGACCACTGAAGGCATCACCTTTTCGAGCATCGGTGCAAGGCTTGGCATCTGCTGGGCTGTCGTTGCTGAAGAAGTCTCAGCCGCCGTTGCAGAGAGCGGAGATAACGCCAAACCTAAACTCAGAGCCAGTGCACTCAGTGCTAATGTGGTTTTTTTCATGTATTTCAGTCTCGATTAACAGATAACGCAAAATTGCTGTGTTCTTCAGATTCGTTTTATAGCGCGAAGTTCCGAACTAAAGTTTCTGCAAAAGGTAAAAATTTATTGTTCGTCTTTACAAAAGCCTGGTTATTGTTCTACGGCCATCAGACGTCGGTATTCATCCCACGCATAGAGGTCGGTCATACCGCTGATATAATCCTGCAGCAGGCGGCAACGGTAATAATATTCCCATAGCGGAAACTCAGGAGAATCTGACGGTAATTTACTGACAGCCTCGACATAGGCCAGCCGATGGCGCGTCGAGAGTTTGTGGAATAAGCGCGTTTCAATAGGGAAACGTTTCACCCGTTCTTTTTCTACCAGTTCAGTAAAGTCTGATAACGGCAGGTTTAATAAAGGACGATAAATCTCTAATAATCCGCTAATGACCCGATAGCCCTGCAATTCAAGCTGCTCGACATCTGGATGGCTAAACACATGTTTTACAGCGACATTTTTATATAGCTTAAGAAGATCGCTGCATTCGCTGGCATCTTCCAATAATGCATGATTAAACGTTCCGGCGAAAATCGCAGGCAGATTATCAATAAATCGTTGTGCCGCGTAGGGTACCAGTTTATTTAGGGTGTTTACCCGTAAATACATAAAAAACTGATCTTCCGTACTGCGGCTTAAACTATTTGAGCGTGATTTTTCCCAGGCATTTTCAACCACCAGCGAAAAGAGCGAACCTTTCTCATGCTGGCCCCACGCCTCGTGCAAATGATGATAAAGCTGCTCAACGGTAAATATCCTTTTCTCTACCGCATCTTCAAGGTCTGCCACACAATAGGAGATGTCGTCGGCAGCTTCCATAATCCACGTTAACGGAAAACGACTGTAAAGCGCCAAATTAAGTTCTTTACGCAACCGGGCAATATAGGCTTCTTCAGAAAGATAATAACCCGGCTTTTTCATTAAATAGTGATGTGTCTCAGGCGTTTCGCCACGCCACCACGCCGGACGGGTATATTTTAAAATACCGCCAACCTGTGCCCAGGTGAGATTCATCCGCATCAATGTATGCACCAAACGAATACCCTGTGCGTTACCTTCAAAATGACATAAGTCCTGACGAATCTTGCGCCGCAGCGCGTTAAGCGGTTCTTCCCCGTCCCGTAAACGTAGTGCCGCCACGCTGCAGCGATCGTCAGTCAGAGGCTGGCTTTCGGCATCTTCCGGGTACAAACGCTGGCGAAACCAGTCATTTATCGCCGCTTCGCCAAAATGACCAAACGGCGGATTGCCGATATCGTGCATCAGGCATGACATCTCAACAATGCTTTCAAAGGGCCCGGTCAGTTCATCGAGACCATACGCCTCCAGTAATTTAAGCTCTTTCAGACGGCTTAAAATTTCTTTGGCGATGTAGCGCCCCACCTGCTGGACTTCCATCGAGTGGGTAAGACGCGTGCGCACGGCGGCATTGCGCTCCAGTGGAAAAACCTGGGTCTTTTGTTGCAGACGACGAATTGCCGGAGAGTTGATGATACGCCCGCGATCGCTCTCGAAGATCCGCAGAATCTCATGTTCGGTTTTAACGCCCTGCGGTGAACGGTAACGACGATGCCAGTTTATTTTTTTTCGGAAATCAATCTGTGCCATGTCCTCTCCCGCGTGAGAAATACGCTTCCCCGTAAGCGCATGGTAAACTATGCCTTCAAATCGGGCTTATCGCGAGTAAATCTATGAAAATCGGCATCATTGGTGCAATGGAAGAAGAAGTTACGCTGCTGCGTGACAAAATCGAAAACCGTCAAACTATCAGTCTGGGCGGTTGCGAAATCTATACCGGCCAACTGAATGGAACCGAGGTTGCGCTTCTGAAATCGGGCATCGGTAAAGTCGCTGCGGCGCTGGGTGCCACTTTGCTGTTGGAACACTGCAAGCCAGATGTGATTATTAACACCGGTTCTGCCGGTGGCCTGGCACCAACGCTGAAAGTGGGCGATATCGTTGTCTCGGACGAAGCGCGTTATCACGACGCGGATGTCACGGCATTTGGTTATGAATACGGTCAGTTACCAGGCTGCCCGGCAGGCTTCAAAGCTGACGATAAACTGATCGCTGCCGCTGAGGCCTGCATTGCCGAACTGAATCTTAACGCTGTACGTGGCCTGATTGTTAGCGGCGACGCTTTCATCAACGGTTCTGTTGGTCTGGCGAAAATCCGCCACAACTTCCCACAGGCCATTGCTGTAGAGATGGAAGCGACGGCAATCGCCCATGTCTGCCACAATTTCAACGTCCCGTTTGTCGTCGTACGCGCCATCTCCGACGTGGCCGATCAACAGTCTCATCTTAGCTTCGATGAGTTCCTGGCTGTTGCCGCTAAACAGTCCAGCCTGATGGTTGAGTCACTGGTGCAGAAACTGGCACATGGCTAAGTCACTGTTCAGGGCGCTGGTCGCCCTGTCTTTTCTCGCGCCGCTGTGGCTCAATGCCGCGCCGCGCGTCATCACGCTTTCTCCCGCCAACACTGAACTTGCCTTTGCCGCCGGGATCACGCCGGTTGGGGTCAGCAGCTATTCCGACTATCCTCTACAAGCGCAAAAGATTGAGCAGGTTTCCACCTGGCAGGGGATGAATCTGGAACGCATTGTCGCGCTGAAACCCGATCTGGTGATTGCCTGGCGTGGAGGTAATGCCGAGCGGCAGGTTGACCAGCTGGCTTCGCTGGGAATAAAAGTGATGTGGGTCGATGCGACAAGCATTGAACAAATTGCCAATGCGTTACGTCAACTGGCCCCCTGGAGTCCGCAACCGGATAAGGCCGAACAAGCCGCGCAATCCCTGCTGGATCAGTACGCGCAATTGAAAGCGCAATATGCTGATAAACCTAAAAAACGTGTTTTTCTGCAATTCGGCATTAATCCGCCATTTACCAGTGGAAAAGAGTCGATTCAGAACCAGGTACTCGAAGTTTGTGGCGGAGAAAACATCTTTAAAGACAGCCGGGTTCCCTGGCCGCAAGTTAGCCGCGAACAGGTGTTAGCACGCTCGCCACAGGCGATTGTCATTACAGGCGGACCGGACCAAATTCCTAAAATCAAACAATACTGGGGTGAACAGCTCAAAATTCCCGTTATTCCTCTCACGAGTGACTGGTTTGAACGTGCAAGCCCACGTATTATCCTCGCTGCACAACAGCTCTGTAATGCGCTTTCACAGGTAGATTAGCGCCTGACCTTTTCAGGTGCTCAGTGGGGATTGAACAATGCTCGTCTATTGGCTGGATATAGTCGGCACAGCGGTATTTGCCATCTCCGGCGTTTTGTTAGCCGGAAAATTGCGTATGGACCCTTTTGGTGTTCTGGTACTGGGCGTGGTAACCGCAGTAGGCGGCGGAACAATTCGCGACATGGCGCTGGATCACGGCCCGGTATTTTGGGTGAAAGATCCCACCGATCTGGTCGTTGCAATGGTCACCAGCATGCTGACCATCGTGCTGGTGCGCCAGCCAAGACGCTTACCAAAATGGATGTTGCCGGTGCTGGACGCCGTTGGTCTGGCGGTGTTTGTCGGCATTGGCGTGAATAAAGCCTTTAATGCGGAAGCCGGTCCGTTAATCGCGGTTTGTATGGGCGTCATTACTGGCGTTGGCGGCGGGATCATTCGTGATGTACTGGCCCGCGAAATCCCCATGATTTTACGTACAGAAATCTACGCAACTGCCTGTATTATCGGCGGTATTGTCCACGCTACGGCTTATTACACATTTTCCGTACCACTGGAAACAGCCAGTATGATGGGCATGGTCGTGACGCTATTGATTCGGCTGGCGGCTATTCGTTGGCATCTTAAGCTACCGACGTTTGCGCTGGATGAGAATGGGCGTTGAAGAGAGAAGATGTGCCGGATAGTTTATCCGGCACATGAACAACAGATTATATGCTGAAGGAAGAACCGCAACCACAGGTGCTTTTCGCGTTCGGGTTGGTCACGATGAAACGAGAACCTTCCAGACCTTCGGTATAGTCAACGGAACCGCCGACCAGATATTGCAGGCTCATCGGATCAACCACCAGGCCAACGCCCTGTTTTTCGATGGTCATATCGCCTTCGTTCACCTGATCATCAAAGGTGAAACCATACTGGAAGCCGCTGCAACCGCCACCGGTGATATACACGCGTAATTTCAGATTCGGGTTATCTTCGTCAGCGATCAGGCTTTTAACTTTGTTGGCTGCTGCGTCGGTAAACTCCAGCGGCAGTGCTACGTCATCACTCATATTTTGCTCCAAACGACATCGGCAATTGGGCAAATTCTAACCCAATAATAATCGCCATTATCTAATACCCTGGTATTTCGTTCAAGTATTCTCGCGGGCTGATGCGGCCTTGCTTCGCGCCAGTTGCTCAGCTTCCTGTTTTGCCAGCGTGCGCGCAAGAATCGCCGAGTATAGCGGTTTCCCACCGGTAAATTGTGCTAATAGTGTTGCGCCAAGACCGGTAATAATCATTGGCAAAATGAGCTGGTAGTTATCGGTCATTTCCAGAACCAGAATGATCCCCGTTAACGGCGCGCGAATAGATGCCGCCAGTAACGCCCCCATTCCGGCAATAGCAAACGTCCCCGCCTCAAGGTGATATTGCGGAAACAACTCAACGGCAACCATTCCGAAAGCGGTTCCCAGCACAGTACCCAGCGCCAGCATCGGGGCAAAAATACCGCCCGGCGCGCCGGAAGAGAAGCAGAGTAAAGTGGTAATGACCCGCGCGACGAAGATAAACACCAGCATTCCCATGCTGAAATTCCCCGCGGTAGCGATAGGAATCAGGTTAAAACCGCCGCCCGAAGTTGCTGGTGCCACAAACCCCAGCAATCCACACAGACCGCCAATCGCACCGCCCATCAGTACCCATTTGGTAATATTGCCACCGTGCACACGGTGCAGCAAATCCTGCATCCCCAGCACCCATTTATTAAAAATAGGGCCGAAAATGCCAAAAATAATACCGAGGATCAGATAAAGCCACAGCGTATTAAGCGGCGCATCAGAAAGTTTACCGACGTCAATCAACGCAACTTCATGATTAAAAATCCGGTACATAATGGTCGACATAATGACGCCAATAAATACCGCTTTAATCGAAATTAACGTATAGCGAAACTGCGGACGCATCTCTTCGATAATAAACAAAATACCCGCCAGCGGCGCGTTAAAGGCCGCAGCCAGCCCCGCAGCAGCACCGGTTGCCAACAGCGTATGACGAGCTTCGTCACCTTTCAGGCGGAAAACATCAAGTACCATCCGCCCGATATTGCCGCCTATCTGCACGGTTGGCCCTTCGCGCCCCAACACCATGCCTCCGCCGAGTGTTCCCAGCCCGCCAAAGAATTTCACCGGCAACACACGCCACCAGCGAACGGGACGTTGATCTTCCAGCGCCCCTTCAATTTCCGGGATCCCCGAACCACCTGCTTCCGGCGCGTATTTGCGCACCAAAAAGTAGCCGAACATCGCCAGCACCGCCGAACAGAGAAAAGCGACGGTTAACAGAAGCGGATAATTATCAGCAGTATGTACCAGTGCCCCCATACGTTGGTTCTGCAACCAGGCGACACCTTTGTCAAAAGCAACCGCAGCTAGCCCGACAAGCGTGCCGACGACTGCCGCCATAAACAAAATGGCTAACGGGGTTTTATCGCGCTCAAGAAGTTGGCGAATCAGTTGTCTGCGTCGCAGGCGCGCGGCCTGCGGTGTTTCTAAAGAGGGAGTATCAGTTTTCATCCAATGATCACTTATTGGTCATACAAATAAGATGACGGCATTTTACTCGCACGTTCCATGAAAATCCTTTGCAAAGCGTAATGTTTCAAATGCACAAAACTTTTATACTCTAAGAAATCAGGATTGCACCAGTACAAGCAGCCTGATGTTTGACGAGTATTTAACTTGTTATGAATAACATAGAATAGCAGCCATTCACTTTTTCTACGAATCAGGAACCCTCCATGAGTAAGTCTGAAAATCTTTACAGCGCAGCGCGCGAGCTGATCCCTGGCGGTGTGAACTCCCCTGTTCGCGCCTTTACTGGCGTGGGCGGCACTCCACTGTTTATCGAAAAAGCGGACGGCGCTTATCTGTACGATGTTGATGGCAAAGCCTATATCGATTATGTCGGTTCCTGGGGGCCGATGGTGCTGGGCCATAACCATCCGGCGATCCGCAATGCCGTGATTGAAGCCGCCGAGCGTGGTTTAAGCTTTGGTGCACCAACCGAAATGGAAGTGAAAATGGCGCAACTGGTGACCGAACTGGTCCCGACCATGGATATGGTGCGCATGGTGAACTCCGGCACTGAAGCGACGATGAGCGCCATCCGCCTGGCCCGTGGTTTTACCGGTCGCGACAAAATTATTAAATTTGAAGGTTGTTACCACGGTCACGCTGACTGCCTGCTGGTGAAAGCCGGTTCTGGCGCACTCACGTTAGGCCAGCCAAATTCGCCGGGCGTTCCGGCAGATTTCGCCAAACATACCTTAACCTGTACTTATAACGATCTGGCCTCTGTACGCGCCGCGTTTGAGCAATACCCGCAAGAGATTGCCTGTATTATCGTCGAGCCGGTGGCAGGCAATATGAACTGCGTTCCACCGCTGCCAGAGTTCCTGCCAGGTCTGCGCGCGCTGTGCGACGAATTTGGCGCGTTGCTGATCATCGATGAAGTGATGACCGGTTTCCGCGTAGCGCTAGCTGGCGCACAGGATTATTACGGTGTGGAACCGGATCTCACCTGCCTCGGCAAAATCATCGGCGGTGGAATGCCGGTAGGCGCATTCGGTGGTCGTCGTGATGTAATGGATGCGCTGGCCCCGACCGGTCCGGTCTATCAGGCGGGTACGCTTTCCGGTAACCCGATTGCGATGGCTGCTGGTTTCGCCTGTCTGAATGAAGTCGCACAGCCGGGCGTTCACGAGACGCTGGATGAGCTGACAACACGTCTGGCAGAAGGTCTGCGGGAAGCGGCAGAAGAAGCCGGAATTCCGCTGGTGGTAAACCACGTTGGCGGCATGTTCGGTATTTTCTTTACCGACGCCGAGTCCGTGACGTGCTATCAGGATGTGATGGCCTGTGACGTGGAACGCTTTAAGCGTTTCTTCCATATGATGCTGGACGAAGGTGTTTACCTGGCACCGTCAGCGTTTGAAGCGGGCTTTATGTCCGTGGCGCATAGCATGGAAGATATCAATAACACCATCGATGCTGCACGTCGGGTGTTTGCGAAGTTGTGATGATTTTGCCTCGCCCACCGGGCGAGGCATTCAATTAACGGCTCTGCTTTCTCAACAAATAGATAAAATATGGCGCGCCGATAAAGGTCGACAGTAGCCCCGCGGGGATCTGGAATGGAAACAGCACCATCCGCCCACACCAGTCAGCGAACACCAGCAGTAAACCACCCACCAGCGCCGAAATTACGATGTGTGGCATCGTCCGTCGAAAGCCCATCATCCGCGCAATATGCGGTGCCATTAAACCAACAAAACTCAACGGTCCAATGGTCATTGTCGCCATCCCCACGGCTCGTGCGGTATCACCACCCAGCGGTAAAATGGTCAGCCAGCGGCGGCACAGCGGGGTAATCGCCAGCAAAATCACCATCACAATTCCGGTACGCCAGACCTGCGCATCGGTCGCGTTGTAGGTCGAACCGGAAATCCAGGTCAGAACTTGCGCCATTCGCGGGTCACCACTTGCCTGCAACATCATCAAAAGCATGGTGAACGCGGTACTTAACGCCATCCCCGCCAGTAACATGCGGTGTGGGGAAAATCCACCGCGTCCGGCGGCGATCATAATGATCAACAGCGTCACCGCCGCCCCGAGACTGCCTGCGGGTAACAGCCAGCCAAAGGCATTACCCGGCACCAGAAACAGCATTAACACCACGCCAAACGCCGCGCCGGAGCTAATCCCCAGCACTTCCGGGCTTGCCATCGGGTTTCCTGTCAGCCGCTGAATAATACAGCCCGCCACCGCCAGCATGACGCCCGCAAACAGCGCAGCCATAATTCGCGGCCAGCGCCAGGGCATCAAATCCTCGAGCAACGCCCCGCTCGCCCACGTCCAGCCGTGCGCATCACGACCAAACGACAGCGCCACCACCACAGCCATCAACAGCAGCACGCCGCCCGCGAGGGCAAACGCCAGCACGTGTTGGCGTTCAGTCGCGACACGATCGTTGACCTTCATATCCGGCGCGCTAATGCTGCGTAAACGCGGCAGCAGCCACAGTAGCAGCGGCGCACCGATCAACGCAGTGACCGAACCGGTAGACACTTCCATCCACACGCGAGTCAGCCAGAGGATGATTTGATCAGAAAGCCACAGAATTAACGCACCAATCAGCGATGCCAGCATCAACCGTGGCAACAAACGCCGCGCCCCCAGCATTTTCGCCAGCAGTGGCGCGAACAAACCGATAAAGCCGATAATCCCCACCGCGTTCACCAGCAGCGCACTGATGACAATCGCCAGCGACAACGCCGCCAGACGAGCGAGCGACAAGGCCAGCCCGAGATTGCGCGCCACGCCATCATCAAGCCCCATCAGAGTTAACGGGCGAAGTAGCAATAACGTCAGCATCACGCCGCCCAGCAGCTGCGGCCATAAACGCTCAACGCCGCCCCAGTCGGTTTGCGTCAGCGTTCCGGTGCTCCACAGGAACATGCTTTGCAGTTGGTCATGATGGAAGATAACCAGTAACTGATTGATTGCACCGCAATAAAGGCTCACTACCAGCCCCGCGAGGATCAGCGTTACCGGCGAAAGACGTTTCCCCCACGCGACGCCAAAGACGATTAAGCCAACAACACAAGCCCCTGCCAGCGCAGCAAACTGGCTCGCCATCGCGCCGGGGATTGCCCAGAGCGTGGTGACGGTAATCCCCAGTTGCGCGCCTGTTGCAACACCCAATGTCGTCGGTTCCGCCAGCGGGTTACGCAGCACTTGCTGAAACAGCACGCCCACCAGCCCCAGGCCCGCGCCCACCAGCAGCGAAATCGCCAGACGCGGCAACAAGCTGTAGTGAAAAATCATCTGCTCGATGACGTCAATATCCGGCGACCAGGCGGCCTGCGCCCACTGGCTGCGCGGCAGCGCCTGCGAGAAGTTCATCCAGGTCAACGCCGCAGCAGCAACCACCAGCAGCGCCAGCAATAACACCGGAAAAAGCGCAATTCGTTTACTCACGCTTTACCTCCGATGGCGTTATCCAGAATACGCACAAAGTGCATTGCAGAAAGCGTCGCACCATAGAACCAGACTGCAGGTACGCGCTGAAAGCGTCCGGCGCGGACAAACGGCATGGCCTGCCACAGCGGGGTTGCCATTAGCGCATCCATGTCTTTGCTGTTGTCGTGATCAAAACAGAGCACATCAACGTCTTTATACGCTGCCAGACGATCGATACTGACGGCGGTACTGCCCCAGAAGTTGGTTTCCCCTTGCCAGGCATTTGGGATGCCGTACTCATCGAGAATTTCCTGGAACAAGCTGTTTGGACCGAAGACCAACATATGGCGCGGATCGATAAGCGTCGTCAGCAATAACGGGCGTGCACCACGCTTCACAAAGCGGGGTTTCATGCTGCGGATAAAGTCTTCATAGTGCGCTAAATGCGTTTCCGCTGCGCTTTGCAGGTTAAGTAAATCTGCCATTTCCGTCAGTGATTTACGCGCCATCGCCAGTGGCTGTTTGCCGTCGCTGAAGTTAAATCCGCGCCCCGGCGCAATACGTGCCAGCATTTCTGGTGAAGGGCCATATCCTGCAGACCAGACCATAAACGACGGTTTCATTTCGGTCAGCAGTTCAAGGTTGGGTTCTGTACGCAAACCAACGTCAATCACTGAGTCCGGCAATGGCGGTTCGCTGACCCACAGGCGATAGTTGATGGTGTCCGCCACGCCGTAAGGCACGATGCCGAGCGCCAGCAGTAACTCCACCGGCAACCACTCCAGTGCCACAATACGATTGGGATCAATAACTGCCGCGTGGGCGGTATTCATCTGCCATAACAACGGAGAAAGCGCCATCGCCGTTAACAGTCGGCGGCGCGAAATAAGAGGTAAGCCGCTCATCAATAAACAAAACTCACAGGTGCAGCACCCGCCGGATGCGGCAGAATACCCATCGGGATGCCATAAATCATTTCGAGGGTTTCGCCGCGCATAATTTCCGCAGGCGTTCCCTGAGCAATCATTTCACCGCCGCGCAGGGCGACCAGATAATCACAGTAGCGCGCCGCCATATTGATATCGTGCAGCACGGCAATGACCGTCAGGCCTCGCTCCTGACTTAAACGATGCACCAGCGCCAGTACATCAACCTGGTGGGCGATATCCAGCGCCGAAGTCGGTTCGTCGAGCAACAGACAGCGGCTATCCTGCGCCACCAGCATGGCGATCCACGCCCGCTGACGTTCGCCGCCAGAGAGGCTATCGACCAGCCGATGCGCCAGCGGTTTTAAGCCAACCAGCGAGATAGCTTCCTCGACCTTTTCGCGATCTGCCGCACCAAAGCGCCCCAGCGCGCCATGCCACGGGTAACGACCAATCGCCACCAGTTCACGCACGGTCATCCCTTCTGCCGGAGGAAGCTGCTGCGGTAAATAAGCCACTTTGCGGGCAAACGCTTTGCTGCTCCAGCTTTCCAGCGGTTGGGCATCAAGAAGAATCTCCCCTTCCGACGGTGGCTGGTGACGACCAAGCATTTTGAGCAGAGTGGATTTGCCAGAACCGTTGTGACCAATCAGACCAGTCACTTTCCCGGCAGGAAAGGTTAACGACAACGGATGCAAAAGCGTGCGCCCGGGCACACGAAAGGAGATATTACGCAGTGCAAAAGTGGTATCGGAATGATTCGTGTATTCCTGCATAACAGCCAACTTGTGAAACGGGCACGGAAATCCGTGCCCCAAAAGAGAAATTAGAAACGGAAGGTTGCGGTTGCAACGACCTGACGTTCTGCGCCCCAGAAGCAACCATAAGTGTTAAAGCAGCTGGCGACGTATTCACGATCAAACAGGTTGTTGACATGCAGCGCCACGTTGGAGCCCGCCATGCCGACTCGCGCCAGATCATAACGCACTAACGCATCCACGACCGTATAACTTCCCACTTTAAAGGAGTTAGCCGGATCACCATAGCTGGAGCCAGTATAACGACCACCGGTGCCCAGCGTCAGACCTGAAAGCGGACCGTCAAAGAAGGTATAGTCAGCCCACAGCGAAGCCATGTGTTTTGGCACCTGTGCAGGCGTATTGCCTTTGTAGGTAGTATCGGTAGTGTATTCCGCATCGGTGTAAGTATAAGAACCGACTACGTTAACACTCGCCGACAGTGCCGCTTTCGCTTCCAGCTCTACGCCACGCGCACGAATCTCACCGCCTTCAACCGAGAACAGTGAACCGTTCGGATCCGCCATCAGGTTATTAGTTTTGGTAAGCTGATACAGTGCGCCAGTCACCACAATTGGGCGATCTTCTGGCACATATTTCACGCCGACTTCATACTGTTTGCCTTTCGAAGGTGCAAACAGATCACCGTTCGCATCAGTCTGTGAAGCGGGTTCAAATGATTCACTGTAGCTGAAGTAAGGCGTTACGCCGTTGTCGAACAGGTAGTTTACACCACCACGCCAGGTGAACTCTTTGTCGTCACGTTCAGATTTATTACCGTAATCACGGTTGAAAGATGACTGATCGGCCCAGTCATAGCGACCGCCAAGCGTAACCAGCACTTTATCCCACTGCGCCTGATCCTGAACATACAGGCCGGTTTGTTTCTGTTTCAGCAGAACGCGGTATGGACCAGACGGATTCGGGTGAGCGCCAAAATCAAAGTCACTACGGTCTAAATTATAGATATCAGATGGTGCAACTGAACCGGCATATCCGAACCAGGAGTCGATGTCATTACGCATACGCATAAAGTCAACGCCAGTCAGCAGAGTGTGATCCACAGAACCGGTTGCGAATTTGCTTTGCAACTGAGTATCAACAGAGAAGTTTTCTAACTTCTCATTATCGATAACGTACTGACGAGTCAGTGTATGGCCCCATTGAGACTGCGGGATACTTAAACATGGACTCGCCTTGAGTGCCTCCTGGTCTTTGGTATACAGCGGATCTGAACACATACCGTAGCCATATACGCTCTTTTGCGAAACTTTATTTTGCGCAAAGCGCAGGTTCTGACGCACAGTAAAGGTGTCGTTAAATTCGTGGTCGAAGCTATAACCAATCATCTTCTCGTTACGAGAATAGGTGTTGTTCTTCGCCCCTTCGTTAAAGTCTGTCGGCAGACGCTTACCGTTTGGCAGCGGCTCAACGGTCCCCTCTTTCGGCAGCCAGCCGTAATAACCAGTTTCCGGCTCGTTCTGGAAGTAAGAAAGGAAGGTGAAATTGGTTTTATCGTCCGGACGCCAGGTGAACGCCGGTGCAATAGCATAACGCTGCTCTTCTGACCCTTTCTGCTGGGCATTGGCAGAACGCGCAAGACCGGTCAGGCGATAAGAATAAACGCCGTCATCATCCAGTGCATCGCTGAAGTCAAAACCGGTCTGGAACAGGCTGTCAGTCCCGGCCTTAAACTGAACTTCTTTCAACGGTTCAGTGGTCGGACGCTTGCTGACCATATTCAACAGACCGCCAGGACTGCTTTTACCGTAAAGCACGGAAACCGGGCCACGCATAATTTCAGCACGTTCCAGCATATACGGGTCGATGACCGCATCGTTATAGAAGTTGCCCTGCAACTTCAGGCCATTCAGATAGTTATTCTGGCTTTGGCCGTCTGCCGCAAATCCGCGGATGATCAGGTAATCATAAGTATTAGATGCGCCACGGGTTCCCACAGCAACGCCAGGGGTATAGCTAAGCGCTTCTTTCACCGACTTAGGCTGATGCAGCGCCATCTCTTCAGCGGTGACGACAGAAATAGATTGAGGTACTTTTTGAATCGGCGTATCGGTTTTAGTGCCGGTAGCTGACTGTCGCGCCGCAATAGTTGCAGCCGGCCCCCATGCGCTTTCTTGCGGCGCAGGTGCAGCGGTAACGGTGATAGTGTCTTCTTTCGGTTCAACCGCTGCCTGTGCATAAACAGACATGCCGCTAACCGCTGTGGCTACTACAACTGCGATTTTACGCAGTGAGTGTTTTGGCTGAGCAGTTTTGGAAGGTGCCATTGGTATTTCTCTGGTGTAAAGTGAATGATAACGTAAACGAGAATGATTATTATAAAGATGAGATAATATTCGAAACGCTGGCGGGTTCGCAAGCGGTACGCAATCTGCGCATTCCTGAAGGGTCAATAAACAATCAGATGAAAAGAAAGGGTTAATACTTTGGAGGGGATGTTATTTTACCGGATGGCAGCTCGCCATCCGGTATATCACGCTTAGACGTTAATTACTCCCAAACATATCTTTAATCCAACCGGCTACACCGTCGCTGTCTTTCTGCTCTTGCTGAGCAGGTTGCTGTTGCGGCTGTTGCTGCGGCTGAGAAGACTGATCAAACGGATTGCCTGACGGTTGCTGCTGCATCTCACTCTGCTGGCACAGCGATTGCGGATCGCTGGTCCAGACCGGCAAGACACGCATACCACCGCTGCAAACAAAGTTGCCGTCGTAGTCCACGCCCATATCTGCAATATCTTCTGGCGGAACAAGATTCAGCGGCGTTGGCGTCTGGTTAGCCAGATAACGCTGATAAATCGACATTGCCCCGCTGGCACCATACAGTTTGGTCGGCTGGTTGTTATCACGGCCGACCCAGGTGATGGTCACCGTGCTCCCATCAATGCCCGCAAACCAGGTATCTACGTTATTGTTGGTAGTCCCTGTTTTCCCTGCCAGATGCAGGTTCGGGTATTTCGCCCCAAGCTGACGTCCCGTACCGCGTTGTACAACCTGCTGCATGGTCCATAGTGTCAGATACGCCGCCTGCGCCGGAACAGCGCGTTCCGCCTGCGGGAAGCTCTGATACAACACCTTGCCGTCTTCTGCGATGACTGAACGTAGCGCGGAAAGCGGAGCACGATTACCACCGCTGGCGATAGTCTGGAAGGCCTGCGCCACTTCGATTGGCGTTAAGTTCAACGCCCCCAACAACATTGCTGGAACTGGATTCAGTTGATCTTTCGGCACACCCAGTTTAATCCAGGTCTCCGTAACCGCAGGCAGCCCCAACGCCATGCCCAGATTCACCGTCGGCACGTTCATCGAACGGGTCAACGCATCTACCAGCATCACCCTGCCACTTTCGCTATAACGACGATCATCGTTCTGCGGTGACCAGACCTGGCCATTCGGCTGACGCAGCGCGATTGGCGCATCGGCAATCCACGTATTCAAACGATAGATTTTCGGCTGGCTTAAGGCCGTTAGATAAGTCGCTGGTTTTGCAAGGGAACCAATCGAACGACGCGCCTGCATCGCACGGTTGTAGCCCGCAAACTGCGGCTCAGAACCACCGACCATCGCACGAACTTCACCGCTAAAGCGGTCAACAACCACAATCGCGGTTTCAAGATCGCTCAACTTACGCTGTTTCTTCAGTGCCGGAATGCCTTCCACGGCGGCTTTTTCTGCCGCGTCCTGGGCCACCGAGTCAAAGGTAGTGAAGATCTTCACGCCGGAGAGATCTTTTACCTTATCGCCTAATTTCGCCTGCAGCTCCTGACGCACCAGCTGCATAAAGGCTGGCTGAGGAGAGATCACCCCACCGCGCGGCTGAACACCCAGCGGACGCGCACTCAGCATGTCGTAGAGTTCTTGATCAATAATTTGTTGCTGTTGCAGCAAACGTAGTACCAGGTTACGTCGCTCCAGCGCCAGTTTCGGGTTACGCCACGGGTTGTAGATGGACGCCCCTTTCACCATACCCACCAACAGCGCCTGCTGATCGAGGCTCAATTCTTCTACCGGGCGACCAAAGTAATACAAGCTCGCCAGCGGGAAGCCGCGGATTTCGTTGTCGCCGCTCTGACCGAGATACACCTCGTTCATATACAGCTCAAGAATACGGTCTTTGCTGTAACGCGCGTCCATGATCAGCGCCATGTAGGCTTCGTTCGCTTTACGCCAGTAAGAACGCTCGCTGGAGAGGAACAGGTTTTTAACCAACTGTTGCGTCAGCGTACTCGCCCCCTGCACCGTGCGTCCGGCAGTCAGGTTTGCCAGCACCGCACGTCCGATTGAGTAGAGACTGATCCCATCATGCTCGTAGAAATGACGGTCTTCTGTCGCCAGCAAAGTATCCGGGAAACCACTGCGCGGCACAAACAGACGCTGCTCACCGTTTGGCGAAGAAATCATGGTGATCAGGCGCGGATCAAGACGGAAGAAACCGAACTGACGGTTGTTCTCCATATTGACGATCGTCGCCAGATGATCGCCATCAAAGGTCAGACGCGCGCGCACCTGCCCTTCTTTGCTGTCCGGGAAATCAAACGGACGGCGGATCATCTCAATGCTGTTGGCCTGTACGGTAAACTCGCCAGGACGGGTCATTTTCGACACCTGGCGATACTGGGTCGCCTCCAGCAGCTTCACCATCTCGTTCTTGCTGATGGTCATGTCTGGCTCAAGGTTGACCATTCGGCCATAAACTGCCGCGGGCAATTGCCAGACCTTGCCATCAATACGGCTACGAATTTTTTGATCGAGATAAACGCCGTAAATGGCGATCAGCACGGCAAAAACGATAGCCAGTTTTAGCAGCAGCCATAGCCAGCCGCGTTTGCCACGAGGCTTACGCCCTTTGCCTTTGCCCTTACCTTTGCGCGGCATCGGTTCTTCATCCTCATAGTCATCATAATCGTCGTAATCATCGTCATCTTCGTAACGACGACGGCTTACCTTTTGTTTGACCGGACGCGTCGGTTTCCCTTTGCGTCCAATTGGCTCGCGGTCATTCCCGGCCATGCTTTTTCTCCGCAATATTCAGGCGCAAAAGCCCGATTTTCTGTTCTTCTGTTGCAAGACAGAAGAAGATATCTCTCAAATTTGCTTTGGTCTTCACGAATACTTTTTCGTTCGTCGCGTCGGTGCGGTGTTTGCCGGGTCGTCCGGCCAGACATGTTTGGGATAACGCCCTTTCATCTCTTTTTGCACCTCACGGTACGCTCCTTTCCAGAAGGCGCTCAAATCACGCGTGATTTGCAGCGGCCTTTGGGCAGGGGAAAGCAACTCCAGCACCAACGGTACGCGCCCCTGGGCGATAGTCGGATTAGTGGCCTCACCAAACATCTCCTGCATTCTCACCGCCAGCGCGGGCGGGTTATCTTCATGGTAACGAATGGCGATCCGGCTTCCCGTCGGCACAGTGTAATGCGCAGGCAATTCACTATCCAGACGTTGCTGCATTACCCAATCAAGTAATCCACGCAGTGCCTGATAAATATCGAGTGATTTCAGGCCGCGTAGCGAATGTACGCCTGTCATATGCGGCAGTAGCCACGTTTCCAGCGTCGCCAACAAACTTTCATCATCAACCGCTGGCCAGTCATATTCCGGCAACCACTTTGCGGCGCATAACAAACGCAAGCGTAGCTGTTCCGCTTCCGCCGTCCAGTTGAGCACGCTTAAACCTTTATCACGAATGCCGTTAAGCATCGCCTGATGCAACTCGTCTTCCGAGGGTTTCGCCAGCGGTTGCACTTTAACCATCAACTGACCAATTTGCAGCCGACGCCAGGCTTTCAGCGTACCTTGCGCGTCATCCCACGCCACAGTGTCAGACTGCTGTACCAGCTGCGGGCAGCGTTGTACTAACTCATCAATATCGACCGGCAGCGCCAGTAAAATCCGCGCATCCGGCGAGGCGCTGCCCTGCAATAATAACGGTGCGATCAACCATTCGTGGCGGCTTAGCGCATCGTCGGCATCGAGCATCGCCCCCATGCCGTTCGCCAGTTGATAGCGTTCATCTTGCCCACGGCGACGAGCAATGCGATCGGCATACGCTCTGGCAAGTAGCGGCGCGATAAGCGAACTGTCTGCCTCACCGCCGCGTACGTTTAAGCGTTTTAACAGTTGCTGACTACGTTGCTGCCAGGCGGGTTGATTGCGCGAAAACGCCACGCCCAGGTCACTATTGCCCATCCGTGGCGGCTCTTCGAGAATGGCGGCAATTTTTGCCGCGGTAGCAGCTTCGTCGTCGTTCTTCGCGCTAACCAGCATTGCCGCTAAACGCGGATCGTTACCCAGCGCTGCCATTTTTTGCCCTTGCGCGCTTAGGCGTTCGCCATCCAGCGCCCCCAGCATCTGTAACAGGCGTTTCGCGGCCAGTAGATTCACCGTTGGCGGTTGATCCAGCCAGCTCATCTGCGCCGGATCGCCGCATCCCCATTGCAGTAATTCCATCAGCAAACCGGAAAGATCGCTTTGTAAGATCTCCGGTTCACTTTGCGCGGCAGCGCGTTCTGCTTGTTCTTTGGCGATTAAATGCAGGCAGATACCCGGCTCCAGACGCCCGGCACGCCCGGCACGTTGCGTCATCGACGCCTGACTAACGCGTTGAGTAATCAACCGCGTAAGCCCTGTACGCGGATCAAAACGCGCCACCCTTTCCTGGGCACAATCCACCACCAGACGAATACCTTCGATGGTTAAACTTGTTTCAGCAATATTGGTCGCCAGCACCACTTTGCGCATCCCTTGCGGTGCCGGGAGGATCGCTTTTCGCTGATCGTTCAGCGACAACGCGCCATACAGCGGGCAGAGCAACACATCACTGCCGATGCGTGAAGTCAGTTGTTCCTGCACACGCTGAATTTCTCCGACGCCAGGTAAAAATAACAGTAATGATCCACTTTCCTGACGCAGCATTTCGGCGGTAGCAACCGCGACGGCTTCGTCAAAACGCTGATGAGCGGGCAGCGGCAAATAACGGCGTTCAACCGGAAACGAGCGCCCTTCTGAGATGACGACGGGCGCTTCTGGCAGCATTTGCTGCAAGCGGTCGTTGTCCAGCGTAGCCGACATAATCAGCAGTTTAAGGTCATCACGCAGACCTTGTTGCACATCGAGTAACAACGCCAATGCCAAATCCGCCTGCAAGCTGCGCTCATGAAATTCATCAAGGATCACCAATCCAACACCACTCAGTTCCGGGTCACGCTGGATCATCCGCGTCAGCACGCCTTCGGTAATCACTTCCAGGCGGGTATTCGGCCCGACGCAGTTTTGCGCACGCATCCGGTAGCCAACGGTATCGCCTGGCTTTTCGTTAAGCAGCTCCGCCAGTCGTTGCGCAACGTTACGCGCCGCCAGACGACGCGGCTCCAGCAGGATAATTTTCCCGTTAATGCCGGGATGCGCCAGCAGTTGCAGCGGCAGCCAGGTTGATTTCCCGGCCCCGGTCGGCGCACTTAATAACACCTGCGATGCACCATCGAGGGCAGCAAGTAACTCAGGTAAGACGGCAGCAACGGGCAACGACGACACAAAACGCTCCAGAGGGTTAACATTCTTCGCGCCACATTGTAGCATCGCGGTAATTCATAACCGAGTGCCTCACATGTCTGAACCGCAACGGCTGTTCTTTGCTATCGACTTACCTGCAGAAATCCGCGAACAGATTATCCGCTGGCGCGCCACACACTTCCCACCTGAGGCGGGACGTCCGGTCGCCGCCGATAATTTGCATCTGACTCTGGCATTTTTAGGCGAAGTGAGCGCAGAGAAAGAGAAGGCGCTTTCTCTTTTAGCCGGACGGATTCGTCAACCTGGTTTCACACTCACGCTTGATGACGCCGGTCAATGGCTGCGTTCGCGTGTGGTGTGGTTAGGGATGCGACAGCCGCCTCGCGGCTTAATCCAGCTGGCGAATATGCTCCGCTCACAGGCTGCCCGCAGCGGTTGTTTTCAAAGCAATCGTCCGTTTCATCCACATATTACCTTATTGCGCGACGCCAGCGAGGCGGTGACAATCCCGCCGCCAGGTTTTAACTGGTCGTATACGGTGACGGAGTTCACCCTTTACGCCTCCTCGTTTGCCCGTGGACGCACACGCTACACGCCGCTAAAACGCTGGGCGCTAACGCAATAACAAGGATTGTCGCAATGGAATTTTCTCCCCCTCTACAGCGCGCGACGCTAATTCAGCGTTACAAACGTTTTTTAGCCGATGTGATCACACCCGATGGTCGCGAATTAACGCTACACTGCCCGAATACGGGTGCGATGACCGGTTGTGCAACGCCTGGCGATACCGTCTGGTATTCGACTTCAGACAACACCAAACGGAAATACCCACACACCTGGGAATTAACTCAAAGCCAGAGCGGCGCAATTATTTGCGTCAATACGCTTTGGGCTAACAGGTTGACGAAAGAGGCTATCCTTAATGAATCAATTTCAGAGCTGGCAGGCTATAGCTCGCTGAAAAGCGAAGTAAAATACGGCGCCGAACGCAGCCGTATTGACTTTATGTTGCAGGCGGATTCGCGTCCAGACTGCTATATTGAAGTGAAATCGGTTACGTTAGCGGAGAACGAACAGGGATATTTTCCCGATGCGGTCACTGAACGAGGTCAGAAACACCTTCGGGAGAATATCCCTGTTCGTTCTCCGCT